>Ga0079303_10000019_pt1 | contig 42012 bp, 58 predicted proteins | sample Methanogen_OWC_FD_77073 | JGI IMG/M metagenome (GOLD analysis project Ga0079303, IMG submission 77073) | Enriched soil microbial communities from Old Woman Creek wetland in Ohio, USA - Methanogen_OWC | ecosystem: Environmental > Terrestrial > Soil > Wetlands | place: USA: Ohio | collected...
CATTAAACAATATTATAACCAAAGACAAGCTTTTTTAGTATTAGTTAAAGAAATTACACATGGAAAAATTTTGCAAAAAAAATTAGATGAAATAGGTTTAACAAATCATGAATTTGCCTATGGTCAAGCAAGTGATAGAGAAGGGATTTTGTCAAGAACAAAACAAGGTAAAAATAAGATATTGATTGGTAGCACTATCGCTGATGAAGGATTAGATATTCCTATATTAGATACATTAATACTAGCTGGTTCAGGAAGGTCATCTACAAGAGCATTCCAAAGAGTAGGAAGGGTTTTACGATTAGCACCAAATAAAACTAACGCTTGGGTATTTGATTTCAAAGATAGTGGCAATATATTTCATAATCAATTTTTATTAAGGCAAGCATTATATCAAACAGAACCGGGATGGAAATTAGTGAACATGTAAAAAAGAGAGGATGTTTTATCCTCTCTTTTTATTTTTAAAGTATATATGTATGGAATTTTTTACCTGTATTATTCATTAAATCAAAACTTGTTATAGTTTGTGTTGTCTTTGGTATATCAACCGTTCCTAATAAAGTCAAACCTGAATTACTTCGATTAGTCAAGTGAGTGCTAACAGTGTAAGAGTTACAATAATACAATGATACTTGTTTAGGTAAACGGTATTTTGCCATATCATTACCACCAAACCAAACTAAGATTTTGGCTATACTATCAATAGTAGCATCTATTTTAATAGCATAACGGTAGAATGTGTTTATTTCAGCAGCGGCATCTTGAACACCAGCAATAATAGTTGCTGTATCTTCACTACAACCTAAATTACCATCTAATAATTTGCTTTTATCCCAAAATACATTATCCCAATATCCGTTGTATGGGAAATTACCCCCTGATTGTGTTTTACTTTGCATTGTTAAGGTTATAGGATTATTGCTTGCATCAAATACCTGCAACTCATTCATTACGCATACATTAGCGAAATCATTTTCTGCTGAACTGTAGTGTTTACCTGCAACTTCAAAGATTAAAAATCCCACTTCAAATCACCTTTTTATTTTAAAAATACAATAAAAATAAAAAAATATTTTTCATTGTTTTAGATTATATATGTATTGAATTTATATAAAGGAACTAAACATTCCAAATACCATTCACCATCTGCTCTATAACCACTATCCTCTTTAACAAATTTATATCTTCCTGCTGGAACTTTTTCATAAGTCTTTGTCCATTTAATATCTTCTGTTCTTTTATCTTGTATAGTAGTTAATTCCCATGCCCCTTGTTCATTCATCTTGTATACTGTTAATGGTTTACAATATTCTGGAATACCACCAACATCCCTACAAATAGTCCAAACATTACATGCATCATGTAATGTAATATCTATATAATCATTTAAATAATAAAAACAAAAAGATGTGTTTACATTAGCGTCAAATAAATATTCACCTTTATTATGGTTGGGATAATTATATTTACTATAATAACCATTAATAGTAAATCTACCTTCTTGAAGTACATTGTTTGGTTTTAAAATACCTGCCATAATTTAAAAGTCCCCTTTAAAAAAACATTCTCACAAAAATAATATTTTTGTGAGAATGTTTTATAATAAGTTAGCTTAAATTATATATGAAGAATTATTGTTTTTTACCTCATAAAACACAACCGTTCCATATCTAATATAATTAGCATCATTAGAATTATTAAGTGTTTTTAATAATGTCAATCCATCATTTTTTTATCATTATACAATAAAACATATCTATTGTTTTGTGTCTTTTGAATTTTTAGTGTAATCATATATTTTATCCTATTCTAAAATATTTAATAACATTAATTCTTTCAACCTAGGCAAAAATGTATCCATATCACTTTTTGTACTAAATTCACCTTTGCTAAATCTTCCATTATGTTTTTTTAATAAACTATACAAAATATCATTAGTGAAAATAATATCTTCATGTTCATTGATAAACCCAACCCAATATTTACCATTGAAAAATTGAATATGTTCAGGTTCATTGGGTGATAAAATATTATGAAATTTTTTAGCATTTTCAAAATCATCAAAAACAAAACTATTATAATCCTCTACAATTAACACTTTGTTATTTTTTAATTCTTCTAGTGAAATAAATAAAGTAGAATAATCAACATCTTCAAAATCATTCGCATCCATTTCTTCACTATAAATATATATAACATATTTATCTTCTACTTTTTGGGTAAATAACTCAATCACAAAATCACCCTTCCGACAAATTATAAATACATTATACAACAAAACAAACAAAAAGTAAATAAAAAAGGAACGTATGTTCCTTTTAAAACTCTTCTTTTATATATTCAACCTTGGCAATAAATAAACCATTCTCTTCATTATAAGCTAATTCATATTCGTTTGAAATACCTTCAATAGTTTCTTTAAAGAAGTTAAATAAATTATTGATAAACTCAGAACCATCATTGTTGATTGATTCTATTTTAAATTCATTAATATGATTACCATCTTCAATAGTAGAAATTTTAAAATCTTTATTAAAAGCTTCTAATAAAACATTGAATTTTCTCATTAGGATTTTAGTATCTTCATCCAATTAAGCACACCATCCTTTTATTAACTATCTATAATAGAAAATAGTTTAAATTTTTTCTTTTATTTTACTCTAGAATATTTTTTCATACCCAAACAATCACGCAAATAACCTACAAGGCTCCTTGCGTTTTCTTTGTTGTTAAATACAACATCTGGATAGTTTTTAATAATAATTCTTTTTAACTGACCAGCATTGGTCATTTCTAAAAAAGGTATAATATTTTTTGAATGAATGATGCTAGTATCTTTTAAGATAATAGCTAATAATTCATCATCTGTATATAACTCTTTATTTGGTTTTCTACCACGTTTTTTAACACTTATTTCGCTAACTGTAGGAGTACAATCTACTGTATTGGAATCGATTTTTGTTACTAAGGGGGATTCTATTATCTTGTTTCTAACATCCTTACAGAAGTCGTTTAAAGTATAATTTTGATACTTTCTAACTACTTCCAATAATAACAAAATAGGTTCTTCAAAATCTCCTATACGCATTTGTTTATCACCATCCAATTTCTTTTGAAATGATAATACATTGTATTTATAATTTGCAATATGTTCAATTTTATCTTTATCATCAAATCCATTTATTAATTTAAACTCTTTTAAGTGTTTTTGGTTTTTAATAAGTATTTTCTTAAAATCATTATACGGTATGGACATATCAGAGTACATGGAATTCAATCCATGTACTCCAATAACACTCGGCCATTTTATTATTTTTTTCAATATCATACATAATAAATGTATAATCATAGTAAACAGCCCTACTTTTTAACTAACGTTATCTTTTTCATGAAGAATGGTTAAGAATTCAGTGATAATATCACGCATCAAATCAGAAGGGTTATAAGCTACACAATATGATTGTGTATTAACACAGTAAATCGGCACTTTTTTATTGTGAGCATCAGCAGAAATGCGTTTAGACTCAATCATTTTACCAGTAAGCAGTTTCGCTTTTTTATTGATGATTCTTGTATTAGCTAACACTTTACCAATGTTCCTGAATTGACGCATTTCTCGATCAGTAATGTCGTTATTGTAAAAGCTACAACGATTTAGTACAATAGACGCATTGAGGTCTTTATTAAACCTTGCAATGTTATCATTAACGAACTTAATAATTGTTTGAATACCTTCTACTGATTCTTGTTTTGGTTCAGAAACCATCAACATATGGTCACTAGCAACTAAACAATTTTGAGTGATAATATCAACAGAAGGAGGTAAGTCGATAATAATATAATCGAAGTTAGGCTTCAGTTTATCTACAATATTTTTGATGACATACATACGCTTATCAGAAGGATAACGATTGATAAGATCAATAATGGTCTGAATATTAACATTCACATTATCACTATTAACATTGGTTCCATGAATCAAGCTAAGATTAGAAAAATTATCGTTTTTTACTTCGATTACTTGACTATTAGGGTCGAAGTTTTCGTTGAACAAAGTAGAACCAATAATCCCGCCAATGGTCAAATGTTTATTGACTATTTGGTTGTCTTGAATAAGTTGATTAGAGATGTTAGTTTGAGTATCAAGGTCAATAATTAAAACTTTAGCATCTTTATCTTTGATTACCCCTTTATATGTTAGATAATCGCTAAAGTATCGAATACCTGTACCGATATGATATGACATGAAAGTCTTCCCTGTACCACCTTTTGGTAAAAACACACTAATTACTTTACACACGTTTTTTGCCCCCTTTGTTTATTTAACATTTTCATTATAACATGTTTTTTCAAAAAGCACAAGTGAAATATTTTAAATGATAGTTTTTTTATTTGTTGTTTTTTAAAAAATTCATGGTTTACTTACTTTTTTAATTCTACATTAATTATTTTATTTACAATGGTTTTTAATTCTTGTTTGTCTTGATATTCAATAAGTAATTTATAAATACCATTACCCCAATTATCTTTTAACCATTTATACCCTTCTGGTGATTGATTATATATATTTTTTAGCCAATCACTACTTTTATATGTTTTATTAAACCATTCTTCTGTTTTTGCATTATTAAAACCTATATACCATTTTTTACTTATTTTATCAAAATCTAAATGTTTAAAAATATAATCATATTGTTCTTGGATATAAAACCATTCATTTGCGCCACCATAATAACAATAATTATTATATATTTTTTTGATTATTATTTTCATTACTCACCTTTTATTAATCTTATATTAATTACTTTATTTACAATTGTTTTTAGCTCTTGTTTGTCTGAGTAAAGAACCCACAATTCAAAAACACCTTTACCCCAATTATTTTTCAACCATTTATAACCTTCTGGTGATTTAAAATATATATCTCTCAAATAATCACTGTTTATAAATGTTTTAAAAAACAATTTTTCTACCTTTTCATTTTTAAAAAATATATATACCCTTTTATATAATTTATCGAAATTTAAATATTTAAAAATACAATCATATTGTTCTTGGGTATAATTAAGTCCGTTAAAACAATAACACCAATCATTACTATTATCTATTGTAATTTTCATTTTATCCCTTTATTAATTTTATATTAATTATTTTATTAACTATGGTTTTTAATTCTTGTTTATCTGCATAATAAATATGTGATTTAAAAACACCATTACCCCAATTTTCTTTTAACCATTCATATCCTTCTGGTGATTTTTTATATACATATTCTAAATAATGACTATTTGTATATGTTTCATGAAACCATTCTGATGTTTCGTGATTTTCAAAATATACATGCTTATTTTTATATAATTTATCAAAATCTAAATATTTACAAATATAATCAAATTGTTTTTGATTTAAACAATAAGTATACATATTGTACAGCCAATAATTATTCCATGTTTCATTAGTTAATTTTATCTTCATATGTCACCTGTTATTAAACTTACATTAATCACTCTATTTATTATAGTTTTTAACTCTTGTTTATCTAAATAATAAACATATAATTTAAAAACATCTTTACACCAATTTTCATTTAACCATGCATAACCTTCTGGTGAATTGTCATATATATCTTTTAACCAATCTTCATTTATATATGTTTTTCTAAGCCATTTCTCTGTTTTTTTATTACTAAAATATATATAACAATCTTTTGATAATTTGTCAAAATCTAAGTGTTTAAATATATAATCAAATTGTTTTTGGCTATAATCTAATTCATCAATAAAGTATCGCCAATTGTTTTTGTATTTTATTAATTTTATTTTCATTGTTTACCTATTGATTAATTCTATATTAATCACTTTATTTACTATTGTTTTTAGTTTTTGCTTATCTGGATAATAAATATCTAATTTAAAAACACCATTACCCCAATTTTCTTTCAACCATTTATATCCTTCTGGTGATTTGTTATATATATCTTCTAACCAACGAATATTTATATATATTTTAAAAAACCATTTTTTAATTTTATTATCATTAAAAGTTATATGTTCATTTTTATCTAATTTATCAAAATCTAAATATTTAAAAACATAATCAAATTCTTCTGGTATATAATTCCATTCATTTAAATTATATCGCCAATAATTACTATATCGTGGTTGTAGTATTTTAATTTTCATTACTCACCTCTTATTAATCTTATATTGATTACTTTATTTACTACTGTTTTTAAATCTTGTTTGTTTTGATAACAAATCCATAATTTAAAAACACCATTACGCCAATTTTGTTTTAAATACTTATAACCTTCTGGCGATTCCTTATATATTGTTTCTAAATTAATATTATTTATATATGTTTTTTTAAACCATGCATCTGTTTCTTCATTATTAAAATATATACGCCGTTTTTTTTCTAATTTATCAAAATCTAAATATTTAAAAATATAACAATATTCTTCTTGTGTGTAGCCTAATTCAACTATATCATAACGCCAATATTTATTGTGTTGTTGTATTTTGATTTTCATATTCACCTCATATTAATCTTAAATTAATTACTTTATTGACTATTGTTTTTAACTCTTGTTTGTTTTGATAACAAGCCCATAATTTAAAAACACCATTACCCCAATTTTCTTTTAACCACTCATATCCTAAATGTGATTCTGTATATATAGTGTTCAAACAAGATTTATTTATATATATTTTATGAAACAATTCTCCTGTTTCTTTATTATTAAAATAAATAAAATTGTCTTTATATAATTTATTAAAATCCAAATATTTATATATATAATCATATTCTTCTTGTGTGTATGATAATTCAACTATATTATAACGCCAATATTTATTGTGTTTTATTTCAATCTTCATTACTTTCTCCTATAAAAATCAAATTCTACATTTATTATTTTATTTACAATAGTTTTTAATTCTTGTTTATCCGAATAATAAATATATAAATAAAAAATACCTTTACCCCAATTATCTTTTAAATACTCATACCCTAAAGGTGATTTTTTATATATTTTTGCTAACAAATCACTGTTTATATATGTTTTTCTAAACCATTTTTCTGTTTTTGCATTATTAAAATGTATAAACCAATCTTTATCTAATTTGTCAAAATCTAAATATTTAAAAACATAATCAAATTCTTCTTGTTTATAATTTCTTTCTTTTCTATTATATCGCCAATATTTATCGTATCGTTTTCGTAAATTAATTTTCATTATTTACTCCTTTATTAATTTTATATTAATCACTTTATTTACAATGATTTTTAATTCCTGTTTATCTGGATAACAGACTGCAATTCTAAATATATCTTTACCCCAATTTTCTTTTAAATACAGATAACCTTTTGGTGAATGGTTATATATACCTTTTAACCAATCTTCATCTATATATATTTTTCTAAATAGTTTTTTTGTCTCTTTGTTATTAAACAATATATTCCAACTTTTATCTAATTTATCAAAATCTAAATACTTAAAAATATAATCAAACTTTTCTTGTGTATAATATCTTTCTTGTAAATTATAATGCCAATAATTGGTGTATAGTTTTTGTAAATTAATTTTCATTTTATCCCCTTATTAATTTTATATTAATCACTTTATTTACAATGGTTTTTAATTCCTGTTTATCTGGATAACAAACTGCAATTCTAAATATATCTTTACCCCAATTTTTTTTTAAATATTCATATCCTTCTGATGATTCTTCTTGTATTTCATCTACACATAACCATTCACTATTTATAAATGTTTTTCTAAACCATTCTTCTGTTTGTTTATCATTAAAATGTATAAACCAATCTTTATCTAATTTATCAAAATCTAAATACTTATATATATAATCATATTGTTTATACTTCAAATTACCTATATCGTAATTAAAATAATTATTATACCATGTACGTTTAAGTGTTTTAATTTTAATTTTATCCCCTTATTAATTTTATATTAATTACTTTATTAACTATGGTTTTTAATTCTTGTTTATCTGGATAAAAAACAGGAAATCTAAATACATCTTTACCCCAATTATCTTTCAACCATTGATATCCTAATGGTGATTTTTTATATATTTTTACTAACAAACCACTGTTTATATATGTTCTATAAAACCATTCTTCTACTTCTTTATTTTCAAAATATATATAATAATCTTTATCTAATTTATCAAAATCTAAATACTTAAAGGCATAATTAAATTGTTTATACGTTAAATTACTTATACCGTAATCAAAATAATTATTCCATAGTTTAAATGTTTTAATTTTCATTATTTACTCCTTGTTGTTTTGTTATCATTATATCATTATTCAAGACAAAGGTAAACAAAAAACACTACTATATAGTAGTGTTATAAGCATTTATCACTTCTTTAATTTTACCACAAGTCATTTTACCTTCTGGACACTTTGAACCCTTTAAACATTTCGGCCCTGCATGTTTAAATAAATTAGGTGCTACCTGTTTTACTAATTGACACATCTGAAAAGCAATATCTCTAATTTCTTTTTGCGCTCTATTACAACATCTTTCATTGAAAAAATGCAATAAATTTCTTGCGTCCATAGTCATTATGATTTTTGTTTCTGTTACTAACGGTAAAACATTTCTAGCATCTTCTATAGCTAATTTTTCATATTTCTTAATATCTTTATTTGATGAGTTTTTCATATAATCTTCTAATAATAATTCAGTTAATTGTTCATAAGCTATTTTGCTGGCTTTAATATGATTAATATAAATTTCTTTTGCTTTTTCATTTTTCATTATAGTTTCTGGTATAATAATATCTTCACTGTTATATTTTACATAACGTAAACTTTGTTGTGAATTATGAACAACAAATCCATCAGCAATAAAATTATGATGTGGGGAAACCATTTCAATGTCATAAGTTTCTTCTTTACCAATATATTCTATAGAAACAATTTCTGTTAAAATTGCTTTTTCTCTATCATATTTTTTCTTTACAAAATCTTTAGATGATTTCATCCCATTAATATAAATTTTGTCACCAATTTTTAATTCACTTAGTTTTCTCCAACCATTTTGAGTGAAAAATTGATGTTGCATTGTTGTTTTTGTTATATAATTATTAATAGTAGTTATTTTATATACATCTTTTATTCCACTTTTATAAATATCTACAAAATTATTAAACTGTAATGTTTTTGTTTGTTCATCAATACATTTTATTTTTATGTTTTTTTTGTATTGATTAGTTAAATTATAAAGTTCTTCTATGGTTTTTTTGTTAGTCGTTTTATTGTTAGTGTAAATTTTTGCATCTTTTGATATACAAAACTTTCCCGTTCTATGTCTTACTAATTGATTTATAGCCGCTCGACTTGCACCTTCAATACCAAAAGTAAATGAAGCATGTTCGAAAACAGAGAGATGATTTATTTCCAAAAGCATTTCAATAAATTTTCTTATTTCATCATCATTTAAGTTTTCTCTAATGGTTTCAATATTACTATCTGAATAACATAGTCGTGCTGCACTAGCAACCATTTTTTCTGGTTCCGGTGTATGTGTAAGTAATTTAACTATCAAAATAATCCTCCAAAATTACATTTAAAATTGCATTTTCAAGTGCTTCATTAATATTTTTTTCTTTTGAATATTTTTTATCAATAAATATTGTACAACCTTTATCATCAATAGAAATTTGATAATGATTACATAATTCAACTTTTATTACATACTTTTCTTCTAAAATATATTCAATATATAATCTAGCATTATCTATTAATATATTGCTTTCTTGAAAACATATTTGTTTTTCTCGGAAAAAATCTTCTAGAATTATTGACCAAAAACAATAAAGTTTAATACTGTCTTTTACAAAATTGTTTAAATTCAATACAGGATTTTCCAATTGCATTAATAATGCTTTTGATTTTAATTGCTTATCTATATATTCTTTATTTTTTAAGTATTTATTTAACATCTTTTTCCTTTGATATATTTTTATAATGTTCAATCACATCATCAGTATCTTTTAACGCTAACATACATTTAATAGTTATATAAAACAATATCATTAATATAACAACAGTCAACTCAATCATAAATAATATTATTTAACTCACTTATATTCGATTCTCTTTCTTCATTAGTAAACCCATTAAAGGTTATCTCATAAAGACATAATCCTAAATACAATTCAGGTGATAACTGTTGCAATTGTTCTACATTAACTTCATAATGAAGCCATTCTGACCAATCATTCATATCTAAAGAAAAATATTCACAATCACGAAAACCTGATACATTATATGATTGTTCATTAGTTATTTCTTCAACATATTCACTTATATCAATGGTTATAAATGTTATAGTTGGATTTAAATTTAATAATGTATTATATACTGTTTTATATTTTTCAATATTTGTCTTTTCTTCTGGATAAATATTTATTAGTGCTTCTAATGCTTTTTCAATATCAACATTTTTTAATAAGTCTTTAAATAACAAAAAAACACTTCCTTTTTTAAATACTACTTTATGTTTTATTATAATAATTTTAACAAAAAAAATAATCCCTTATGTTAAGGGATTATTAAAATGTTCAATTAATAAAATATGTTTTATATCATGAAAAAATTGTTCACATTCTTCTTTGTTTCTAAAAACAAATTTTTCACAAATTATTTTGTGTTTTTTATTATTTTCTAATGAACAAATATGTTGCATTGATTCAAAACCAATTGATTTTTTATTAACATCAAACTTATTTATGTCAATAAAATTAATAACTCTATTGTAAAATATTACATCATATTTGTGAAGAATATTTGCAATTTCTTCTAATGAAAAATATTTCATTAGAACTTCAATGGTGATTTTTTCATTATAATTAGGTTTAATAACTCTTAAAACATATGTTTTACCTTTTACTGGCCTACGTGATTCTTTTATTGCAAATTCCATTACTTATCACTCAAAAACAATTCAATTTCTTTAGATACATCAAATGCACCACCACAATTTGATTTATCAGCTACTCTTAGTTTTAACAAATCAATAGTATTATCATATCCAACTTTTGTTTCCATTTTAGCAATATGATCAATATTAATATCAGAAAAAGGCAAATCCATATGATAAAGGATATAAAAATACACTTTATCTTTAAATTGTTCATCAACATTTAAAACATCTAAATCACGTCTTGCTATAAAAGCACTAGTAAATTGATGACCATAATAGTGAGCGTTTTTATCAATTTCAATAGCACTTTCATCAACAACTTCAGTATGTTGATTTTTTAATTTGTGTTTAGAACCAACCAATATTTTTTTATTGTCTTTTAATATTTCAACTTTTTCTCCTTTTTTAAAAAAAGAAGTATCTTTTGTTAATTTGCCAAAATATTGTTTTGTCATCGGTTTACCAACATCATGAAGAAGAGTAGCTATAAACAATTCCATTGATTCATTTTGCACATGTTGAGCCGCTTTAATCATATGTTCATGCAACAAATATTGATGGTTTTTGTTATCTTGATTAAATCCCCATACTTCATGAAAAGAAGGAAATAATTCTTTCAAAACACCATTATCATAATATTCTTGCATTGTTTGCATTAAATCAGAAGATTCTTTTAATGTTTTAAAGCAATCTTGATAATTAATATTTTTATTTTCAACTATATGCTCAATTTTAACAGCATCAAATCCTTCATTATAAGACGGAAGAATAATTTGTTTGTATTTTTCTTTGATAAAAATTTCCGGTACAAATCGACCATAAATAGGACGATTATCACGATAAGCAATAATTGTATTTCCACGTTTTTTATTTCGTTCTAATGCCACTTCAACAGGTGCTTCAAGAAAACAAATAGCCGTTTTTTGCCCAATGTTTTTAGCAAATTCTATGGTTTTAACTCTATCTCTTACAGATAGAAAAGTAGCATCAAAAATAACAGAGTGATTATTCTTAAGATGTTCAACCGCTTGGTTGTGAGAGATTTTCCAAGCTAAAAAACTAAACTGTTGTAGAATATCTTCTAATTCACTTTCGTATTTATATTCATTTCCTTTTATTTTTTTAGCCAATTCAAAACGAATAGAATCAGGATTAACATATTTAAATCCATTATCTATAAATTGTTTAGCATATGTACTTTTTCCAATTCCCGGTAAGCCACCAAGTAAAACCAACCCTTTAAAATTCAACATATTAAATCTCCTTCCTAGTTAATATCATTATAACAAAAATCTATACTTTTGTCAATGTTTATTAAAAATTAGTAAAACAAAAAAGGGGTTTTAACCCCTTTTTATTTAAAAATCTTCATCGTCCCAATCAGATTTTTTATTATCTTTAGATGGAGAAGCTTCAGTATCATCACCTTCAAAATCTTCACATAAACATTTTAAACCTAATGCTAAAATTTCTTCTTTAGTTTTAATAGGATTTAATTCTTCAATACTTTTCATTGTAGAAAGCATTTCTTTTTCTTCTGCGGTAATTGGATTAGAATTTTTCCCTGCAATTACTGAATATTTAGTTTCACGACCTGTACCACTACGTTTGATTTTAATATCATAATTAGCTGGATTACCATAATCCTCATCAGTAGCTAAAGCCTTAATACCATCAACCACAGTTTTACCAGTTTCAACAATTTTCGCTTTACCATCTTCACGATCAATAGCTTTAAACATATAACGTTTTTGTGGTTTAATATCTACTGCACAAATTGGACAACCTACACCGGGACATACTACACGAACAGGTTTATCATTAATATCTTTTTCCCAATGAATTTCTACTAAAGAAGGTTTGCTTGCTACACGCAAAACATTATCATTTTTCATTTTGTAATAATTTACATCACTTTTGGGTGTATCCTGAATATCTGACCAATCCATATTAAAATTATTTGCCATTTTTAATTTACTCTCCCTTAATTGCGCTATGCTGTATTTTTTTTGGAACATTTTAATGCCGCTAACAGTTTGGCGTTTTTGTGTTCTTATTTTATTATAATTAATTTTGTATATTTTTTAATCAATTATCGTTGACCATTTAGAAATTTTTCGAACATTTTTTTCATCACTTAAATGATTTTCTACTAAAATCTCATTTTGTAAAACTTTTAAAACTTTTACAGATTTTAAGCATCCATTTATTTCTTCAAATAATACGTCACCAACACGTATTGATTCTAAACTACCCAAGAAAAACAACCACCTTTTTATTTTTCCCAATCTAGCTCTTTGACACCAGAATGGTAATCTACATTTTCTTCATTTTGATTGAAATTTTTCCTGTGAGTTAATTCCCCTATAGATAACTGTATACTCATTACCGACACTTGACGTGAAATAGCATCACCCATCGATTTCATCTGAGACATAGCTAATTCTACAGTTTCCATAAACAACTTACTTGCATCTAATTGAATCAAATGGGTAAAGTATTTAGCATTTGCTTCATTTTCGCGTTTATCAGCAGAACTACCTTTACTATTTAACATTACATTGCCACGCAATAGTTCTATACAACGCTTTTTAATTACATAATCTTCAGTAGCATAATTAAGAATTTCCGCTAATCTACTTTTATAAGCCTGTGTTCTTTCTAATCCTTCATTTAATTCAAATGTTGTTGGATTTTTACTCATAGGAACACTCATTTGACTGATTTCTTCTTTTAATTTACGGTAATTTAATTTTGGTAAAGAATCTAGAATCTTTCCTGACATGGTTTCACATTCACGTTGCGATTTATCTTTACCTTCTGTATTTCTATTGTCTTCAATAATGGTTTCTAAAGCTTCATCAAAATCTATTTTTGGCAATTCAAGAAAATCTTGTTCCTTCATTTTTTCTCCTATCTAAATCATTTGTATTTTACTCCCGTTTATCGGGTCTTTTGTTACTAATAGTTTATTTTCAAAAGATTCTTTAATATCTTCTATATGACTTATAATTAATATTTTTTCAAATATACTCGATAATGAATAAATAGTTTGAATGAAGTTGTTTCTTGCATTAAAATCTTGACTACCTATTCCTTCATCAACCATAAAAAACTCCATTTTAGAGCCACTTCTATTAGCTAAAAACATAGATAATCCTACATGTATAGCAAAATCTATACGGAATTTTTGACCACCACTATATAACTCATACTTCCTTGTATTATTGCCATCATTAATAATAATATCTAATGTTTCTATAGATGTTATTTTTTTTGATTTCTTTTTGTCTTTTTGAGTTTTAAACTCTACAGTAATTTGTCCATTAGAGATAATATTTAATATCTTATTTATTTCTTTTTCAATTTCAGGTAATATATTTTCTATAATTATTGCTTGTATTCCTGATTTGCCAAAAGCTAATTCTAAATCTGTATAATCTTCTAATAGTTGTTTTGTAGAATCAATCTGCTCAATAATGTTTTGATAAATAATTTTATTTTCTTCTATGGTTATTAATTTATCTTCAATAACACTTAATTCACTATTGCTTTTTAAAATAACACTTTTTAACATTTGTATTTCTTGTTTTAATATAACATCATTAAAACTTTTTTGTTCTACTATATCAACATCAATTATTTCTTCTAATTGCTTTTTATAATTGTTTAAATTATTTTCAGCATCTTTTATACGTTCTTTTGTATTTTCACGCCTAATAACTATCTGTTGATTTTTTGTTTCAATATCATTGTATTCTTGTATTAAAGCTTTATTGCTTTTTATTAATTTATTATTATTTATAATATTATTATTTACTTCTTCTAATTTTTTATCTAATCGAAGCTTTTTTTCTTTAAGTGTTTCACCATCTGTTTTAATTTCTTTTAAAGTATTTTCTTTATAAGATACATCTATTGTTTGATAACATTTATCACAAATTGTTTCATTATTGTTTTTTAACTTAGAATACTTTTGTTTTAATTCACTAATTTTGTTTTCATAAATAGCTATTTTATTACTAATTTCTTGTTTAGTTGAAAGATGATTGTTGTTTTCTTCTTCTAAAACAATATTGTCTTTCTCACATTTTTCTTTGTTTATATTATTTTCTACTTCTACAAAATTAGATAATTTACTATTAAAATCTTTCAATTCTAATTCGCATTGTTGTATTCTTTGTTTTATTGTATCTTTTTGCTTAATATTATTATCATAAATAGATTTTAATTGTTCATACTCAACTTTCTGTTTAAGGATTTGCTCTAATTCAATCTCTTTATTATGTAATAGCTTGTTATTTTTTTCAATATCCTCAGAAAGTGTGCTTTTATTTAAAATATAATTATCATAACTCTTTATACTATCATTTAAATATTTTTCTTTTTCTTCTAATTTCTCTAATTCTTGTTTTTTAGCTTTTTTTAATTCATTGGTATGTTTTTCTGCTTTTTCATAATCATTTAAATTGACAATTTGTGTAATAACATCTTTTCGCTCATTAGGTTTCTTTTCCATAAATAAACCTGATTTACCTTGTCCAATACAAATAGTATCTAAAGATGTTTCATAATCCATTTTTAATACTTGAACGATCTTTTTTTCTGTTTCTGTAATAGACTCTGCTTGATTTATTCCATTAATATAAAACTCTAATTCACGATTTCCTTTTCTTGTTTTTTTGCAAAAAACTTTACAATAATCATTACCCATTTTAAATTCATATGTTATTTCAAAAAAATCTGCACCATCTGTAATTAAATCTTCTATACCTGCACCTTTGTTATCTACCCCTCTAGTACGATAAAATAAAGCAGTAGTAATCATATCTAAAATAGCTGATTTACCACTTCCATTTTCACCTAAAATAACAACAGGTGACGGTATTTTAGTAAAATCTATTTCTTCATATATGTAAGAAAGGAAATTTCTCACTGTTAATTTTAATGGTAAAATATTGGTTCACCCCGTTATAAACTTGTTAACATAGAGAAAAAATAAAATTGTGGGTCTTGTGGCAAACCACATCTTATTAATTTTTCTCTTATTTCTTTTTTTGATTCTTCTAGTTTTATTTCCTTATTGTCATAAGTTGTTAATAATAATTCATCATCTTTATGTTTTAATCCACACAAAGGTTGTTGTTTTTCCCAATATAATCTTTTCCCTACTACTATTTCATTACTGGTTCCAACATTATGATATTCTAATCCTCTTTCTGAAAAAAAAGCATATAAATCTTCATATCCAAATTGTGCCATGAACATTTTTGCATGAATTTGATGCGTCAATACTCCATAAAAAACAAAAAAATACATTTCTCCTGCCATTGTTATTCCTCATAATACAATGGAATGCCCAACACAGTAACAATCACATCATTTCCTATAATGTTTTTATAGTGTCGATTTACCTCAGTTACTTTATATTGTTCTCTATTAAATCCTTCAACATCAAAACTTACAATATCGTTAACATTAGGAATATTTGACGAATATACAATAATGGTTTCATTAATTTTATTATTAACAAATGTAAACATATTTAAACACCTAATTGATTTAAAATGTCTTTTCCTAAATCAATTTTTTCCTTCCCTCTGGGTTTATCTTTAAAATACAATTCCAAAGCAGTATGAATAGAAAGTTGTTCGGTTAAATCTTTATTTCTTAAATTTTTAGTATAGTTTATTTCTTTTATTATACCTAAAAAGTTGTCAGGTTTTAAACTTTCTATTAAAGAATTCAATTCTTGTTCATTGTATTTTGTTTCTTGATTAATTTTTGCTTTTATACGAAATATAGCATTTTCTATTTTAGACTTATTTTTTAATAATTCCTGTTTAATAAATTCATCTATATTATCTACATGTTCTAATTCTAATTTTAATGTGAAGAATTTTTGCGATTCTATCTCTATAAATTCATGTTGTAATGTATCTGTATCAAAAACAACAAAACCTTTTTCTTGACGTTCCTCATTAAAATCAATTCTTTGCGTTGAACCTGTATAAAAAACTAACGGATTATGATTAATAACTTGATATTTATGTAAATGACCTAACATTACTGCTTTCACATTTGGTTTATCAAAAACATTTTTTTCAATAAACACTTCTTTGTCAGCAATAAGCCAATCATTCATTAACGCATCCTTAATAGTTAAATGACCAATAAAAATAGTAGGCAAACTATAATCTACTTTATTAATACATTCTTCTATTTCTTCTTTTGTATGATAGGTAGGTAAAAATACAAAATTATGATTATTATATTTGTATTCCAAAAAATCTTTAGAATATACCACGTTTTTTAATTTAAGTGTATCAAAGACCTCCATAGCAGATTTAGCTGATGGATGTTTACTAATATCATGATTACCTGCTAATATAAATGTTTTTATATTAGCATCTGATAGTTTTTTAATTCTTAAATTAAATTGATCTTGTAAGGATGGAGTAGGTAAATTGTTTTTATATACATCTCCCGCTAATACTACTACATCATAATGATTTTCAATAGAATAATCTATTAAATAATCTAAATTTTTTAAAGTATTTACTTCTCTAGTATTTAAATTAGTAACAGGGTCTAATTTGCCATGATTTCTTACCCCTAAATGAATATCTGCAAAAGTTAAAATTTTCATTACAAAACACCTCTTTTTATTCTAAAAAAAAACTATAAGTTTTTCAACTTATAGTTTGTAAAGTAATATTTAATTATTATTTTAATAACATTTCAAATATTTTCTGTTTTTTATCAATTTCTTCTTTATTGGTTTCAAATACTATACAATTTTTATGTTTTCTAAAATAGAAAACACCGTCACAATCTTTATATTTAATATGATATCCATCTTCAAAAAGAATGTTTTCTTGTTTAAGTTGTTCAAATGGATTAAAATTAGAATTTTTAAAATGCTCTTTTATTATATTCATATCTTCTTGATCTGATATATCACTTAACATTATTTCTTCACGTTCATCATCCTCATCAACTACAACAATGTTTTCCATACATAAACCTCTGAGTGGGTATTTTAAATAAAATTCGTTTTTTTCTATTTGACCAATTTTTGCAAAAAATCTCAAATATTTTTTTACAAAAGCAGTATTAAGCTTAAATTCATCAAATTCAAGATTTTTAAAATTACAAAAATCATTAAAACTACTATTGTTATGAAATAATTTCAAATTTTCCCAAGTTTCATAATCAGAACACATAAACAATTGATTATCTATTTTTACATATAGATATTTTAAATGTTTTATATTAAATTTGTTGAAAACATAGACAAATTCTAAATAAACACTTGACTCTTTATTTAATTTGAATTCTATTCTTTTAGCTAAATGATCTTGACTAAAAGAATTAAAACTATAAATTGGATTAAGAATATTTATTTTATTTTTGTAAACAAAAAAATAGTTTATATCCAAGCTACCCCTTGTAATTGTTTCACGGAAAACTTTAAAAATATAATCATTTACTTTAACAATTATATTTTTAAAAAAATGTTCTGCATTTTTATTATATGTAAAAACTGTTGTTTTTTCATCATTAAATGTTTTAATGTTATTTTTAAAAAAATCAATAATATTTTCATCAATTACTGTATTATTGAATACTTTTTGTTCCATGAGCCATCACTTCCTTTTTTATATTATAACACAAAAGTTCAAGAATTTATATAAATTCTTGAACTTTAAAATTAAAAACATTAAATTATATATGTATGAAAAATTTTAGATGTTAATGGTAAAGAAGGTGCAGGTGGTTCAAATCCATAACTTATAAACTCTAAGCACCATTCTATATCAAGTCTAAATGGTTGATTAGAATCTAATGGTTTAACAAATTTATATCTTCCTGCTGGCATATTTATATATGTTTTTACCCATTCTGTACTAGTAACTTTTTTATCTTGTATATTTGTTAACTCCCATATTCCTGTAATTTCATTCGCTTTAAATACTTGCAATGTACCACAATAAAGTGGGTTATCCATAATATCGCTTCTACCTAAAGTCCAAATATTACATGTATCACAAATCCAAATATCAATATAATCATTTTCACGATAAAGAGCAAATCCACTACTGGTACTTTCATTAAATAAATATTCCGCTTTATTAACACCGGGATAATTATATCCACTAAAAAAACTATTTATTACATATTTACCTTCTTTTGTGACACTACTTGGTTTTAACGTCCCTGCCACTTTAAAAACCCCCATTTATAAAACATTCTCACAAAAATATTATTTTTGTGAGAATGTTTTATAATAGCGATAAATTGTTAATTTTTCAAAAATTTTTCTAATATTTCATGTTTTTGATTAATAGTTTTTATTTCTTTAAAATCACTTTTTGGGTGTAATTTAAAATATAACCCATTGTCTTTTTTAAAATAATTAATTACTTCATAAGTAAACTCATCGTCATCATCACTGCAAATCACACGTGTTTCAATATGATATTTATCCTCAAAAACAACTTCATCATTATTTGGATGTTGAAATACACTATCATATTTATTAATCGATCTACGACAATGTTTAAATATTTTTTCAAAAACAATAATATCTTTTGTGTCAAATTCTCTTTTGATTGTTTCAATATCAAAAAAACGCATTTGGTTATTTGTTTGTTTATTAATGATTATTAAATTTTTTAATCCTAAATAATCATTTAAATCATCTCTAATTTTTAAAGGACATTGTTTTATAATAACAAAATTCTCACTTTCATAAACAGGGTCTAACACGCCATTTAATACTGTATCTAATAATTTAATATTTTCATCATTAAACAAACTATCCCTATTTAATTTACTTAATTTATAAAAATTGTTTATTGTTTTATTATTATCTTTAATTAAAGACAATAATAACTCTTTTTCCTGCAATTTAAAAATTATTCTTTCTTCATTGTTACGAAGTAAAACAAAACAATCCATTTCTTTATGCAACAATTCTTTTTCTATTGTGTGCAATGAATATTTTTCATAATTGATATTAAAATACAAACTACATTGATCTGAAACATCTAAAATTAATTCATTACATTCAATAGAACTATTATTAAATTTATCTAATATATCTTGGTTGTTTTTCAAATTTAAACAATCTAATTCAAAAACATTATTTTCATAAACAAATAAATAATAATTATATCTATCATCCATTGTTTTTTTATAAAAATTATCATTCACTTTATTTATGTTATATTTGGTAATCGTTCTGTTCTTTTCATAAAAACAAAAAATTTCTTTAATATCTTTTACTTTTGAAAAATTTTCAATAAAATATTGTGTAAAATTATCTGTTTTTACCATTAATACATTATTAAAAACTTTCTCCACAATAAAGCACTTCCTTTTAATTTTTACTTAACATTTCTAATAATTCATGTTTTTGACTAATAAGTTGTTTTGTTTTTAAATCATTAACTAACAAAAATAAATTATTTATTTTTCTAAAACTACTGCGTTTTGTTTTTATATGAAATTTATCTTCAAAAATCACATCATTAGGTTTATTATTAATAGATATTGGTTCTATTAATTTATCCAGTTCTAGATAATGGTCAAAAATCATTGAAATCAATTTTAAATCCTGTTTAGTTAATTTATCTATTTTTTTATTAGTAATTTCATAATGTTTTTTTGTGATTTTATTAAAAATAATCATACTATCATATGAGCATTTTTTTAAAGGAAAAGCATTTATGATTTTAAAATTTTCATTTTCAAAAATAGGCTCATCAATATGTGTAAAAAACTCTTTCAAAAAACCAACATTGATTTCATTATATAGCATATCTGTATTAATTGCATTATTTAAAATTTTGGCAAAAATAATAAAATCTTGATTGCATGAGTATCTTTTAAATGCTATATTAAATATTTCACTCGTAGCATGATAATTATTGCAACCATTCTCATTCAGATGAATAATATTATTGGTTAAATAGAAATTCATCCCACCAGATGGGTATTCAATACATTCTAAGCAAAAATGTAAAAAATAATTATCAATAATTTTAGCATAAAATTCAAAATTGGTACTTTCACCATTAAATGATTTTTTAAATGTAATATTTTTGCAATTTTTTACTTCATTAATTATTTTTGCTTTATATTTATCATCAACATAACCTGATGAAACTTTGTAAAATTCATTATTAAACACAAAACAATAATGTTCATATGAATATACAAGGTCACAGTCTATTGTTTTAGAACTTTTTTCTCCATGTAAACTAAAAAAATGTTCATCGTATTTAAAATATTTATTTTTCAATACAATATTAGCTTCTTTTTCATAGACAAAAATAGTTTCTTTTTCGTTTAAATTATGAAAATTTTTTTCACAAAACTCAATGATATTTTCATCAATAAAAATTTTACCAAACATTTCGTTTTTCATTACAATACTCTCTTTTCAATATATTTTAATTATTCTCAGATAAAAGTTTAAATAATTTATATTTTTTTAATACTTCAGTATTTATATTTTTATTTTGCCAATTAATATAAACTCCTTGACCATGTTTTTCAAAAACCATTAATTGATTATTTAGTATATGATAATGATCTTCAAAAATTATATTCTTTGGTTTAATAAATGGATTAATATGATTGCTTAATGATTTACAAATTCCTTGTATTGTTTTACGCACATTATCATCAAATGCATTTTGTATTTTTTTATTATTGTTTAAAGCAATTTTTTCACCAGTATCTGTTTTTACAATAACTAAATTTTTAATATCTATTTTTTTCAAAGGGAATTTTTTGAAAATTTTATAATTTTCATTAGAACATAATGGTGCTAAAGTAAAAAGAAGCTCAAATTCACTAAATTGAATATTGCTTAAATCAGCATGGTTTATATTCATGATGGTTTTATACATTTTATCATTGAATGCATCAAATTGAATATTTTCTAAATTAACAAAATCAACATGTTTTCCTTCTGTAATATCATTATATATTTCATCATCAGCAGTATATAATATTTTGTAGTAATATAGTTTTTTATTCTCCTTATGTTTAAACTCTAAATATAATTGACGTTTTAATTCTATATCATCATTTCCTTCATGAAACACATCACGAACAACAATAGTTGAATATTTAGAAATAGATTTTCTTGTTTCAATATAATAACCCCTTAAATATTTAAAACCATCACACTCTTCACAGTCTAATTCATAAAGTTTATCATTATAGATAAGCCATCTATTAAAATTATCATAACCATATTTATTATAAATAGAATAAATATCATTATCCAATCTTACTATCATGTTTTTGTTGATTTGTTTTGTTTCTTTATCAAAACAAAAAATACTTGTCTGCTCACGAAGTTTTAAATCCAAATCTTTATAATTGTTTTTGAAAAAATCCTCTAAATTTTCATCAGTAAATATTTCACCAAATACCATTTCTTTCATTTTTATCCTCCAAAATCAATTAATGATATATCCACTTTATTTGGTAATAAATCACTTAAGAAAAAATACTCATCAGGCAATAAATCCTTTAATTCTTTTTTGTTGATTTCCCGAAACAAACAATGATCATTACTTATATAATAAACTGTTTTATCAACAAAAGTTTTTCTAACATTTGTCTTTTGATGAATGATATTTAACAAATCATCTCTGGTTGTCTCAGTCACTAACATATTAATGATGTTTTTTCTTTTATTAAATGTTATTATATAACAAATGTAATATTTATTATCATTTTCAAAACATAGTAATATAGGAAAAACTATATCCAGCAATACTTTAATATTTTTTATATTACAATAATGCTTAGTTAAAATATCTTTTATTTTATCCAAATCAGTTTCCATAATTAACACTCTCCTTTATGTAATTAGTATACTATATTTTTTTAAAATTGTAAAGAAAAAACGCACTTACTTAGTGCGTTTCTTCTTTGGTTTCTTCTCTATAGGATTGCCTTTTAAAGTAATAAAAGCATAAATAGCTGACAATGAATCTGTAACATCAAATGTATATGGTTTAATGAAATTTCCTTCACCAAAAATATCTACTATTTTATTACTAACTTCTTCTTTCATTTCATCACCTGTTTTTTTAGTACCATCTTCTTTTTTTTGTTTAATACCACCTAATACAATGGATTTTAAACTCATTACAGAATAATATACAACAGGTATTTCATATTTACTAGCTACTAACATAGCTATACCATGAGCATGACAAAGTTTTTGTATAGTATCAGGGTTTTTACCTAAAAACGGTGCTTCAATAGCTAAGTGTGATATTTTGTATTGTTCTATTATACCAGTAAAAACTTCTTCTAACAATATTAATGTTTTATTATTTGCTAATTTCTTTCTATCTATAAATCCATAATCTAATATCTTTTTACTATTTAAATTAAAATCTTCATCAATTTCTACTACTGACCAACCTGTACAATTTAACGATATATCTAAACCAAGTATTATCATAAAACACCCCTTTTATGAGTAATACTTTTTAGAAAAGTAAATATTTGTTTACAAAAATAATCCCTCGTGTTTAAACGAAGGATTATTTTTTAAAATTTACTTTTTAACAAATCTTTTAATTCACATTTAATTCTTTCACCATTTCTAATAGTAGTATATTCAATTTCTACTTTTTCTGTAGAAGCATTTAAAGTAAATGATTGAATAAATGCTTTGGGCATTTTATTTACTAATATAAATGTGTTATTAGATGTACCATCACTTCTTATTTCTATTAATTCTTTAAATGTTTCTAAAACACTTAAGTTTATATGTTCTTTATCTATTTTAAACTCATCTTCTAATGGCATAAAATTAGCTTGACAAGTAACATAAAAAGAATTAACGTCAACTTTAAACGTAAAATCTAAAAGATTTTTCCAATATTTATCATTAAAAAACACTAATGTATTTTTTGGATTAACACCATCTGTATAAATTTGTATCATAATTACTCTCCATGAAATACAAAGTTTGTTTTATTAAAATCAACCTTCATATTATTAAAATTGATTACAGCATATCCTCTTTGCCAAGCAGTTTTAGTTGGTCTATTAATTTTATATTCAGGAGTATTACACATACAACCTACTTCAATTAATAGCTTTTGTCCATCCATTGAAAACAATTTAGACATTTGATGAGTATGTCCTAACAAAATGGCTCTATAATTTTTATTAGGCAATGTTTCACTTTTGATAGTAGAAAAAATTTCATCATTCACGGTTAATGTACGTGCTTTTACAATACTATAATTAGGTAAATGAGAACAAATTACATCACCAATTTGAACATAATGAGTAGGTGAAACATGCAAGTTAGGATATTGTTTAGCTAACTTTTGAATCAAGGATAAATTTTCAACTGCATATTCTTTTACACCATTAGGAAAGTTTCTAGAAACAAATGCTTCTAATCTTGATTTATCATGATTTCCCGGTACATAAACAACATGTTTAAAATACTTAAACAATACTTCGAAAAACATTTTTGTTTGTTCAAATTCTTCTTCAAAATTAAAATCAGCAGAATTAGAATGTTTTGAAAAAGCAATATTATCAAACACATCTCCATTTAATACACATAAATCAGCATCTTTATTATCTTTAATAGCTTTTTCTACCAAATTATAATCTGTATCTGGTATATGTAAATCTGATAAAACTAATACTTTTTTAGGATTTAAATCATTACATAAATTATAAATGGTTTGTAATTTATTTATTTTTTCTTCTAATCTACTACTTTTATAATAAAAATCTTCTGGAAACATTTTGTTTGTATTAATCATTGAATTAAAAGTTTCTGAAATGGACTTTGTGCAATCAATGTAATCTTCTTTTTTCTCTTGGAAGATATCATTAAAATTTTGTGAATTACTATATAAACTTTGGATTTCATTCCAATCCTTATCTTCAAATGAAGAAGGTAAATTAAAAAAGTAATTACAATTGTTTGATTGACAAGGCTCTAATTCTGTTGATAACATTGAATTTTGTTGTGCTTGTGTTTTCTTTAAATAATTCCTTCTATCTCTAATTGCTCTTAGTTTAAAATCTGTACCGAATTCACTATTTATAATTTCAATAATCTCTGAATTTGTATAACCAGAAGCAATTAATTCATCTTTTAATTTATCCATTTCTGGTGTCCATTTGTTAATATTCAAATACACACTTCCTTTCTTTTTATTCTAATATATAATTGATTATTTTTTATTTTTATTCATGATAATTTTCGCAAACTTCTTCTTTTTCAGGTTTTTCTGGTTTGATTTCATGTGTGCAATAACCATCTTGATTATATTTGCAATTACAATAGTGTCCTATTGTGCATTTATCCATTTTTTCTCCCCCTTTATTTTAAAAAATAATATTGATATAAGAAAAAATAACAAGCAACTACTTATTCAGTAGTTGCTGTTAATACTTTCATCTTCTCTGGATTAATCGCACCAAACCCTTTGGTTCCAATTACCAATAAAATATTGTTAACTACCAACATTTCTTTGTTCTTTTTGTAATTTTCATCCCATAATCTAAGATTAACTGTTCCTCTTGGTGTTACTAACTCTACCATATAATATGGCTTGCCTTTTTTAGTGCTTCGTTTATCTAATTTTGTCATTATACCTGCGGTTTGCATAATGTCTCCATCACCAACACTATCAAAATCACCAATCTTATCAATATGTGCATCCAAAGGATGTTGGACAAATGAAATACCAAAGTTTTGCATTTGGGCTAAATACTTAATTAACAAATTATCTTTTTGTGATAAAATAGTTGATTTATTTTGTTCTAAAATATAACTATATTTACACTGTATTACTTCTTTTTCTTTTTTCAAAATACCTTTTGGTCTTTTTCTTGTTTTTATTACTTGCTCTACATTAATACCAAATTTATTTATCATATCTTCTGGTAATACTACTGTTTGACCATCTTTTTCTACAGTGAAGTTATTATCACGCAATTGTCTTTGTGTTAATAATGTAATAGGAACTTCATAATTTGAAATAGTTTTCTTGGTTTTCATTTCTTCTAATATTTGAAACCATGTTAAGAATCTTAATCTATCTAATTTGATTCTGTTAGATGCTATTTCATATTCTTTTAAGTTGTAATGATCAGTATCAACAATGATATCAATATTAAATGCGTCAGCTTGTATTAATGATTCTATTGTAGTTTTATTAACGCTTTTATGTTTATTTTCGTAAAACTCATTAAAAGAACTATATGGTTGTTTTTCTAAAATGCTAGTTGTAGCGGCTGGCCCTAATCCTTTTAGGTTTTGTAAGCCAATACGAATTACATTTTCTTCTTCAATAGAACATAAAAACTTTGATTTATTAATATCTGGGTGCTTAATAATGATACCTTTTTGTTTTGCTTCATTTAAAAACTCAGCAAACTTTTCTTCTTTACCATTTAACATAACAGTATAAAACGCCAAAGGATAATTTGCTTTCATGTAAGCAGTAAAATAAGTTACATATGAATAAGCTATAGCGTGGCTATTTGATGTTACAATACCACCATCAACAAGAAAATTATGATAAGGTGTTTTCATTTCAACATCATATGTTTCAGTATTTTTAACAAATTCAATAGAAATTATTTTATCTAATTTAGTTGACAATTCTTCTTTACAAACAAAATCTTCTTCATTATAAATATAAAGTTCATCACCAATATTCAATTCTGATAATTCTTTTTTTCCATTTGGTGTTGGAAATTTATGATTCATAGTACAAGTAATATATTTATTTGATTCTGTGGTTACTTTATATACTGAACGGATTCCCGCAAATCTAATATCAACAATATCGTTTGGATATAGTTTTTCATTTGTTTGCATAGAATACGCTAAACCATATCCTTCTTTTTCCCAAAGTTGATAGTGACCTGTTTCCATTGCATATTCTCGATTGTTTTTAATTTTATACATTTCACCAATAGACAAATTATTATTTTTTGTTCCAAGGCGATAAATTTTTTCATTTCCAGCTAAACATGCATTGAACGAATAGCCACTATTTTCAATAATTAAATTTTGAATAAACTCTGCTAAGTTTTTATCAAAACCATTTTTTACAGATTCACCAACAAAATCATTAATAAATTTATCATATGTTTTTTGATTTTTCTTTGGTTTTTCTAAAGCTCTACGATATAAATCTGCTTCACCAAATGTAATATTTAACATAGTAGATATTAATTGCATTTGCTGCTCTTGATAAATTAATGCCCCATGTGTACGCAATAAAAATTTATCTATCCTAGGGTCATATTTAGGCAATCTAGTATGATCATCTTTTGCTCTTAAATAATCTTCTAAACCGGATGCGCCGGGACGAATAAATGCTGTTACAGCAGATAATTCGTCAATATTGTTTGGTTTGATTTTTTTCAAAATAGGTGCGGCTACAGGTGAACCCATTTGAAATACACCTAAACAATCTGCTCTACTGATCAAATCCCATGTCTTTTTATCATCCATAGGAATAGAACTTTCATCAAATGGTATACCATAATGTTCTGATACTAATTTGTACATTTGATTTAATTGCGTTGCAGAAGACAATTTCAAAATATCTAACTTTACTCATTTTTATTATATTTTTATCTTAGATTAATATAAATTCCCCCGAAAAATATTAATCTTACTTTAAACGTATTTTTTAACAGAAATTTTTATACTTCTGTTAGCGTCTATTATTTTATTATACTATTTTTCTCCATTTTATTAACAAAAAAACAAGGGGAAATTTCCCCTTGTTTACATTGTGATTTCTATTTTGCAAATTAATTTTGGTATTACAATTCTCATAAATTCTCTAATAATAAATTCATGATATTGCCAATAAAAACTATTTGATACAAAACAATTTTTATCATCTATACCAATGGAAATGTTGTTGCCTAGTTTAACAATTAATCCATTATCAAACTTTACTATATCCATATCAAATATTGTTAAAGTGTATTCCATTACTTTACCTTCTAATATTTCTAGTATTTTTTCATTAATTAAAACTTCTATTTCATACTCAGGATTATCTTTATATTTTTCAATGGTTTTTTTAGTAACCCATGCCATTGATTTTTTAGAAAAATCATTATTACCTAATAATACAATTTCATTTTTAAAACAATTATTTAGTTCTTCTTCTTCAAATTGGAATAAACTCATATTATGTAAAGATAACGGATAATCACAATTGTTTTTAATTTTATAATTTTCACTATCAATAATTAACATATCATCATTTATATCAATATTTTCATTTTCATTTAACTCTTTTTGCAAAAAATGATTAAAACTACACAATAAAAGTTTTTCTTTTGTGAAAATTGAATTTAATTTCTTTATTATTCCCATATATGTTTCTGATTTGCATAAAATTTTCCCATTTAAACTTGCATATAATAATCCATTATATTTATTAATAATTGTTTTAAATGATTTTCTGTTTTTAGATATTGATAGTTGTTTTCTTGTTTCCATTTCACTTAATAATTGGTCAATAATGATATTATATATTTCACATTGTTTATAGTAATCTTTAGAAAATTCATTGATATTTTTAACACTTTCAAATGGAATTCTTTTGTGAAATAATTTATATCTTTCTTCATCAAAAATTTTTAGTTTTTCAAAAAACTCTACAATATGAAGATCATCATGTATTTTAGCTAATTTATCTAATACTTTATCTCTTCTATTTTCTAGCATTTTTAAAAACACAGATGCATTATATTTTGAATTTTTCAAAATTGTTCCAATTGCATTTTCTTCTGAACTATTTTTAATTATTTCATTAATGTCTTTTATTGCAATAGAAGTTAATTCCATTTCACGACCACCTTTTTGAAAAATAACTAAAATCATTATAACATATAGAATCTAAAATGTAAATTATAATTTTTTATTTTAAAGATATTTTTTTAATAAGGTAAACTCTTTTAAAAAGTATGAGGTGTTTTAATATGGCGAGTAAATATTTTAAAGATCATGAATTACAATGTCATGGCGAAAATCCTGAAAACTATCAAGCTTATGGTTTTGATTGTGGTTGCGGTTGTGGTTCTTCAGGTGCTGATTTAATCCACGAAAAACTTTTAGAACTTTTAGATACTGCACGTTACAATTATGGTAAACCACTTAGTTTAAGTTGTGCATTCAGATGCGATGTACACAACCAACGTGTCGGTGGGGTAGTAGGTAGCGAACACACTAAAGGTCTTGCGGCTGATGTAGTTTGCCCAGATGACCTTAGTGTAGAAGATTTTGCTTGTTTCTTAGAAAGATGCATGGATGCATTAGGTATACAAGGTGGAGTAGGCCGTTATCCAGACAATGGTTTTGTACACATAGATGTTTGCGAAGAACCACCCAATAGACGTTGGTAAAAAAAGAGGTGTTAATTCACCTCTTTTTTATTTTGTCAACATTTTATATAATTCATGTTTTTTCTCTATTTCTTGCAATTCTTCCTCATTTGGCGTAAAATATGCATTTCTGAATTTTTTATAACATTTTTTAATTCTATAACGATCTACAATAACTAAAGAATAATAATCCTCAAGCCCAAGGTAATAACCATCTTCAATTATTGGTCTAGCAAAAGGATTTTTTATTTCTCTTTTTTGTTTGAAATTAATTAATATTTCTTTTAGCCAAAATATGTGTTTAGGAAACAAATTAATATTTTCCATATTTAGTTCAAAATAATTTTTGCTTTTTTTGCCAACTTTAAAGATAATTTTATTTGTAAATGAATTTTTATTAAATACATCATATTTAAAAAAAGAAAATTCATTTACTCTAAATAATCGTTCTTTTTTAAAATTAGGAAAATATTCTTTCAACATTTCAAAACATTCATATTTGCTAGTATTATTTAAAGTAAAAACACCATACCATTTTTTAAATTTATCGTTTGTTGAATTTTGTAATATATGATTAATTAAGTTTTTATTGTCTATTATCTCTACCATACAATCATTTAATTTATCTACTATATACATCGTTCCAGTACAATTATATCCACGTCCATAGTAGTAGCTTTCTACATGATCTATAACAAAATCTAAAACAATCTTTATATCTTTATTAACATCATCATCAACAACAACAGTTAATGTCTTATGTTGAAATGACTCCTTAACAAAAATTTGTTTAGAATTTATGTTGAATTTTTTATTCTCACATTGATTTTTCAATAAAAACTCTTCACCATAAACTTTAACTAAAACTCTTTCTGTATAATTGTCTAATTTGCAATGTTTAAAACTATCATTTATGTTTTTACTAATTAAATCAACAACATTGACACGATTTTTATCATCGACAACCACAATAGGATATGTGCCAATTTCTCTCATTGTTGCAATAAGTGTTTTTTCATCAAAAATAGAACACTTGTGAATTTCTACATTATTAACTTTCAAAATCATCACCTACTTCCAGTGATATTATAACACAAAAAACACATAAACTCAATATTTTTCAAATTGGGGGAATTTGAAAAAGATAAAAATAGTTAAGTCATTTCTGCTTAACACTATGATTTTCATCATAGATTAGACTATATCATTTTCGCGGTATCAGTTTTAAATATCACTATTTAAAACATTTAGTCGTTGAGGATAATATTTATAATATAAATATTTTACCTGCTGATTATCCAATATAATTATAATTATTTCAAATTATCTCTAAGGAGTTTCCAGCATATGCACCGCTTTATAGTGTCCAAAAGTTTAGTCCACTTGATTCTACATTGTCTTTATCAAATTGTGCCATAAATCCCGGTTCTTTGTTAGTTGTTGTTTCTTTTGCATACAATACAGGCACTACATTAGTAACATCAAATGGTGCTACACAAATACCTGCGGGATGTTGACCAACATGTCTAGGTAATCCCTTTAAATGTTTTGAGTAATCAAACACCATAGGGTATTTATTAAACAAATCTTTTAATTGTGGTATGGTTTTTAATAAATCAAAATTATCTACGTTTGAATCTATTTCTTTTTCCATATCTTTTGATATGCATTTAGTTGCTAAATTAACATCTTCAAATGGTACATCAAAAACCCTTGCTACGTCTTTAATAATTGATTTTGTCTTTAATGTGCCAAATGTACAGATATTACAACTTTTTTCACGTGTGTATTTTTCATTTATATATTCAAAAATTTTATATCCTTCTTTATCACAGAAATCACTATCAATCCTTTATACCATTTCTTTCAAAATGGAGTAGACTATATCTTTATCCTTATACAAGGATACACAGCACTTCATGTATATAATATACATTACTCCCAACCACGGGATAGTCGTTGATCTTACTAATTAAATACTTAATTAGTTTAGATGCTGATTACCCAATATCATAAATTATTTTTACTTTATATGATCTCTAAGGGTCTTCCAGCAATTAACTGTGTGATAATATTAATAATTACTTATTAACACGACATTTTTTATTTTCAATTAATTGTTTTAATTCTAAATACCTTCCATACTTTCTTTCTAAATATATATTAGCGTCTTCATATAAATATTTTACATATTTATATGTTAATAAATTACCGCCAAAAGATAAATAAAAATTATTTGTTTCAGAATTTTTATGTCTTCTATACAATTTAAATTTCTTATTATTATCAATTTTATCCATTATTGACTCCAACATTTCTTTTGTTCCACACAATTTAAATCCATACTGTTGTTTTTGACGTTTTTTTTCCATAAAACTAATTATACTGCCATCACCATCAAAATAACCTCTTATAAAATGTTTATCTAATGAAACTGGTATATCTAATGGGTATTTTAATATCAATGTTTTATTTTCAATAAAACCTAATTTTTCTAAATCATTTTTTATTTTTTCGCTATTTATATGTATTCTAACATAATCAATAATACCATATGTTGTTTCACTAGTATAGTGATTAATAGGTGATGATGATTTAATGCATTTTTTCAATTTTTCCATATGATCAACATCTTTTTTTGACAAACTTAATCCTAAAGTTGATTTATTAGTTAAAACATATCCGTCTGCCATTAAAAAACCTAACCAATAAGCTTTATATTCATCGTCAATACAACTAAAATAATTATCATCAACATCATATTTTCTCATTCTTAATTTAGATTCATTAGGAAATTTTGTTTTTATAATTCCATTGCGATTTAAAATGTTATACATAACAGAAGGTTTAATGTTTTTAAACTCTTCAATGTTTTTGTGAAGCCAAAATGGGTTTTTCCCTTGTTTATAATAATTAATTATTTTTTGTACAATTTCATCACTATGTTTTTTCAATATATCACCATTATAAATAGAAAAAACAATTAATTTGAAAAAATATCTGGTAAATTCTTGCGATTTGGATTAATGAAGCGCTCAAATAACAAATCATGTTTTAACGGGTCTACACGTGTTATACCACATGCATAAGCTATTAATGAACCACCACAACTATTATGAGTAATAAGTCCATCAATATTGTAAGAATGTGAATTTTCGACAGTAAGATCATAAACATTTCCTGCATATGTTTGATATTCTTTTTTTGTTATTACTTTAAAGTTTTTGTGTAATTCTGCAATACAATCACCTTCGTTTAACTCATCAGCAGGATACCATTTTGGTTCTCTTATACCATTATCCCAATCATTTTTTTTAATCGCAAATGTTTCATGATCTTTAGTGCAATTGATTGTCTTATCACCACAAGTTAAATTAACTATTTCTTCATTACAATCATATTTTAAAGTTTTAATTACTTTATTAGGTATTTCATCATGTCCTATAACAATATCACCTATAACAATGTCTTGAATATACTTTCTTTCACCATTCGCTAATTTAACAATACTGTTTTTAACATGACAACCACGCCCCGGCCCGGTTGCTATTTGTTCTTTATATGCATAATTCATAATATCCCAAATAATAAGGAAATAATCACTAAATCCCATTTGTTCAATTATGCCTAATTCATAATCTAATCGTTCACGATATTCAGCACTAGTCTTATTTTTGTTTTTTAAACCACTAATGCAAAGATAACGTAAGAAATTACCACTAGTAATTTCTTTTGAATTTTTTTCAACCCAATTATTAAATTTATCATCTTTAGGTATGTCGAATTTTGGCAAATAGTGTTTTCCTAATTCCATTTCAACATTGCATTGTTCCGCTACTAATACTGTATTATCTAACGCTTCTGCTATAACATTTTGATCTAATGTCTCATGCCCAAAATGTAAAAATGCATTTTGCATTTCTTCTCTTGTCATAACAAAAAAAGTGTTGCCGGGAAACTTCCAACGTTTTTCATTATTAATAGAGGATTTACTTTGAACCGCTAATAAAATTTCATGATCTATTGCATTAGACTCTAAAAGATAATGTGCATCACTAGTTGCTATTAATGGTATACCTAATTTTTTATGTAATTCTATCAAACCTTTATTGACTTTTACTTGGTTAATTTCCTGTGTAGGCTGTAACTCTAAATAAAAGTCTTCATTAAATAATTGATAGTAAAAAATTGCTTGTTTTTCTGCTTCTTCTATATTATCTTTTAATAACAGTTGTGGTATTCTTCCTGCAAAACAAGCACTACTACCAATAATACCTTTTGTACCTATTTCTTTTAGAACATTATCATCTATACGTGGTCGATAATAAAATCCCTTTGTCATACCTACAGAACAGATTTTCATCAACCGTTGATAACCTTCATAATCTTTAGCTAACATTAATAAATGCTGTCGTTTTACATCTGATTCTGATTTAGCTTCATCTTTATTTTTCACTAAATGATTATCAACCACATAGGCTTCAAAACCAGCTATAGGTTTTTGTTTTTTCTCATAAGCATAACTAAAGTGTTTAATAATAGAATAAAGATTACCATGATCAGTTATACAACTAGCAGGTTGACCAATTTTTAAAGTGTAATCTACTATTTTCTTTGGGTCATTCATAGCATCTAATAATGAATAATAGCTATGTGTATGTAAATTAACAAATTTATCCAAACAAATACCCCCTTATATATTTTATTATAACAAAAAAAGAGCGGAATTTAATCCACTCTTTTTGTTTTAATTATGTTTATGCAGTTTGAAGATTTTCCATTTTAAACATCATTAACTGATTTCTCAGGTAATCATCAATGAAAAATTGTGCTTCTTTTTCTGAATTAAAGAAGAACTCATCATGATTGCCAGATTTAACAATATTGTATTTTTTTCTCAATGCTTCAATGTCATCAATTACGAATAATTCATCACACAGTTTATTGGAACCTTCTTTTAAATCTGGTACAAAACAAGTATCATCATCAAGCCAAAAAGCAGTGTACCACAAATTACCTTTCGCACCTTCAACATATTCCAGTTCTTCAATTTCGAAATTAACACAGTAGGTAAAAAAGTTGATCATTTTTTAACATTCCCCTTTTCTTTATTTTATATTTTTATTATAACAGGTTTTTTATTTCTTGTAAAGTCTTTTTTGTTTTTCTTGAAACTTTTTTTTAAAACTACATTAACCTTGAACAAACAATGTCTGCTGTTTCATCATTGCCAGTAATAGTAATTATAGCATTACCATTACAAAAAACTGTATCTTCACTGTATGAGAAAGAAAGATTATTATACTTATTATTATAGAACGCTAATTGACCTGCAATATAATATGCTCTTTCAAAAGATGAGTGTTTTTCTGTTGGTTTTGGTTGAATAATAAACTTATTATTCATAAACACTCTATCGCCATCAACAAATACTTTATTTCTACTATATGCACTTATCATTTCCAATTGTCTTTTTAATCGTTCAGTATTTTTTGGGTGTGGATATAAATAATTTTGTAATGTTTGTTTTCCATCACCAAAATGTCTATCAAACTTGTGGAACAATACTGCTCCTGCTCCTACATTTTGACCAGATTTAATTAATAGTTCAAATGCATATCTATCAGCTTCATGCTCTTTTTCAAATCCATAACCACGTGTTACCACCGCTGAAAGAATAGAATTAGTAAACATCTTTTCATTATTATTTTTTCCAATTACATCTGCAATAATAGAAACAGTAATTAGTTTATCCATAGTTTTAGCAAAATGTCTATGTTCTTCATGACCTAACTCATGTGCAATAACAAAAGATAATTCTGATGTAGAACCAACAAATCTTATCATAGGTGCTGTTACATACATACCGCCACCGGGAATACTATAAGCATTTATGCCATTATCATTAATCACTTTTAAAGTATAATTAAACTGAGGATTAGGGATTTGCCTTACTAATGTAAATAAAAGTTTATCTATACTAGATTGTAAATCTACTGAATAAATAACTGGACTACGTGATTCAATCTGTCTTGCTGTTTGTTGACCAATTCTAATTTCTGTACCTTTGTCAATAAAAAATGCACTACATTGAACAGGGATTAAAAACAACATTAAAAAAACAATTAATTTTGTTACTATCTTTTTCATAAACGACTCCTTTTTTATTTTCATTTTAGCACAACTATAAAAGTTTGTAAACAAAAAAACAATGCTTGCTTTAAGCACTGTTTTTATTTAATTTATTAACATATTCAATTGTTAAATTATCTATTTTAGAAATTAAACTATTGTTCGAATTAACATTAGAAAACAATTCTAATAAAATTATCTTTTTATTAATACCATAAAAATCATATAAATTACTTTCACTTATAACTAGTTTATCTATCATTGATTTTTTCTCAATATATTGAATTGCTAAAACGATATTGCTTTTCAAATCAACGTTGTTTATAAATTGTGGGTCAAACCGATTATGCTCAAAAAATGAAACAGTTTGAAAACTTTCATTATAAGTTTTACACAATCCATGTAAAAGCAACATGTGCTTTCTATGATTCATAGAATCATAAGCAATCAAAGTTAACTTATTATTATTATTCCATTTTATTATTTCGTCTAATGCTTTCGTAAAAACAGACACATTATTTTCTGTAATTACATAATTTTTCATAGTTTAATTCCTTCTTTATTTAATTTTAAGCTACATCTTCTTCCAATTCAACTTTAGCACTTGCATAATTATTGAAATTATTAAAAAATGTTAAATGCAAACCATTTGCTAATGTAATACCTGTATTGAACATTTGGACAATTTCTGAATTACCATTAATATCAAACAATGTAACACTTATTTGATTTAAATTACTACCATTTTCATCAATTCTATCTACAACAATAGCACATTTATTTTTTATTGCTTCATTATATTTAATAGTATAAGAATAAGCTTCTGCCACAAATTCTATAGTATCATCTATTGCTCCATAAATAGCATTAGCAGTTCCTTGATCTGTTTTAAGATTATTGACTTCAAATGCTTGATCTGCTTGCATAATAGCATTTAACGCAATATTAGCTGGTATTTCATTTGTTTCTAATCTAATAGCATCTGCTTTTTTTATTAAACGTTTCAAAATGTACACTCCCCTTGTTTCTAAAAAAATAAAACAAATGTTATGTTTTATAAGTTTAACATGTTTTTGATATTTTGTAAACAAAAAAGAGATGATTTAAATCATCTCTTTTAAGAAATTAATCTGCACCGCCGCCACCAAAATCTCCACCGCCGAAACCATCAAAATCTCCAAAATCACCATCAAAGAAAAATGTGCCAAGAACTTTTATAATATACAAAACAATAAACACTACTATTCCAATTGCAAGACTATGAAATATAAATCCTGCTATACAACTTATGATTAAATTAATAAAAAAAAATATCATATATCACGTGCTTTCGCACAATCACATCCTTTTAATACATTTTATATATTAGATGATCTAACACTTTGGAAAAACAAAAATAACTAAAAAACATCATTATCCCAACAACGTAACTCTGTGCTACCCACCCCGTGAACTACCACCACCTCTATAGGTGGGCGGCTTCTTGGTCAATACTACTAGCGTAGCAAGTTTACCCAAGCTCTTAGGACAGCACCTGCCCCGATTAGCTATCTATCTTATTTTTACATAGCTAATTTTAGTAAATTCAGACTTGCATTGCAATCCCTATCAATATCCAAGCCACATTTGGGGCAATTTATCCCCCATATCTAAGTTTCCTTGCTCGCGTTAGCGAAGCAAAAGTGTGGAATGAATTACAAACGACGTTAAAATTAATCTACTTAGCATATTCTTTATGAACATCTTTTGAAATAACATTATATAAATCTAAAACACCTTTATTGTAATCTTTACTTTCTAAAACTGGTGGTTCAAGATATTGTTGAGCATAAATTTTCGCCATTCCATCTGGAAAAGAACCTTCTAACCCTCTGCCAACTTCAATCCTCCACCATTTATTATCATTTTTTGCAATTAAAATCAACATTCCATTATTAAGTTTCTTATCACCTATGCCCCATTTTCTTGCTAATTCAATTGCATATTCTGATATAGGATATTCACCAACTGTATCTACAGTTACAACTACAATTTGTGCTTTATATTTGTTATTTAACTCTCTACCAATAGTTAAAATATTTTGTTTAGTTTTATCATCTAATATTTTTGCAGAATCAACAACATAAATATCTTTTGTGGGTTTAGGGGGAAATTTCATTCCCCCTTCATTTGTTGTTCCGCAACCTACCAATAATAAGCAAATACTAATTATTAAAGTTAACTTTCGGAACAACTTTATCAGCTTCTTCCACTTTAAAATAATCTCTAGGTGCAAAACCCATTGAACTAGCAACTAAATTTGCTGGAAAACTTTTAATTTTTTGATTATAAGGATTTACTTTTTTATTATAATCATTTCTTGCAACAGCTAATCTATTTTCCGTTCCTGCTAATTCTGCCATTAACATAGTGAAATTTTGATTAGCTTTTAATTCTGGATATCTTTCTTGTAAAGGAATCAACATATTGATACTACGAGTAACTTCCTGTGATGCTGCTATTTTTTCAGCAGGTGTTTTAGCTGTTGCTTCTCTATTACGTGCATTAGTAACAGAATCAATGACTGATTGCTCATGTTTCGCTACACCTTTTACCGTATCAACAAGATTGGGAAGTAAATCTGCTCGACGCTTCATTTGATTTTCTACTTGTGACCATTGTGTATTAATTTCTTCATTCATGCTTACTAACCCATTAAATGTTGACATTCCCCAAAGGAGCATTAATACAAAAACTCCACCGATTATAGCACCCCAAATTTTACCATTCATATTAAAATACATTCCCCCATTTTAAAATATAATTTTTTTATTTTCAACATCAGAATAATCCTGATGCTATTTTGTTTTTTAAAGTACAAAACTCTCTATTTTTGCATTCTTGTTTATTACAAACTTTACTATCAAATTCATTGTCACAAACAGTAATACTCATTGCCAATTTGCCTAGTTTTTCAAACTTTTTCTTTTTATTGATTTGTCTTTTTGTTGCATTACCATCAAAAATATCCATATCAGAAAAGTCTTTAGGAATTAAACTGCATTCGTTTTTATTTTTCTTCATATAAGAAACATAATACTTTTCTTCTGTTTCACCAATAACATCATATTGTTCACCAGATTTGAAATGCAATTCATCATTTAATAACAAATCTTTTTTGAAAACTACATACATTTGTTATTCCCCGCTTTTCTATTAATCTTCACAATTGAAATTGTTATTAGAGTCATCAGACTCATATGGTTCTGACAGGGGAAAACTAGATTCTTCTGCACCACCACCTAAAAATTCTCCACCACCAAACCTTTCAACTTCTTGTACATCATCATGTACAATAGGTTGTTCCTGTTTATAAACATGTGATTCATAAACATCATCAACAATTAACGATACTGCCGTTAATCCACAAAGTTCTCGTATAGTTGGCGTATGTCTTTTAGCTTCTTGCTTTTCTAATTCAATCTGACGTAAACGAATTTGATTAGCTTTAATTTTAATCATTTCATTTTCATAATATCTTTCATACTCAACATTGTATTTTTCTACTTCTTTTGGAAACAGTGGATGTTTATGTTCACAAGTTAAACATTTACCACGCTTTACTAAACCATTAATTTCTTTTGCTTCACTATAATGTGAAATTTCGTGTTCTGATATCCTACCGCAAATAGGACAAAACATTTTAAAAATGATAAAATCTTGCAAAAGTAAATCATCCCTTTCAAAAATCATCTTATATTCATAATTATATCCATTTAATTTCAAAAGTCAATATATCAATTATCTTTTTTTGTAAGTATTTTGATAAGTCGATTTTAGCATTTTTAAATGTTCACTATCATTTAAAATTACTTCTATTTCTTCTCTACACGCTCTCACTGCATCACATACATTATTAATTGGTAAAAACATTGTCCCATTTGTTTCTAACTGTGATGCTATACAAAAATCATTACATCTATCATATATTTTGCACTTTTGACAACCTACAAAATTCTTTGAATCATAATATTTAAATAATTCATTTTTTATTCCTGTATCTACTGTTCCTAATTTAAATTGTTGATTAGTTAAAAATCTTTGACAAGGATATATGTCACCTTTATAATCAATGCCTACACCATGTTTACCTGCCCAACATCCATAACTACGTTTGTATTGGTCAATAAAAATATTTAAAAAATCATTACGCAATCCATCATTAAAATGCTTTTTATTATATGGTATTAACAATCTTAATTGTTCTCTTAATGTTTGAACTGTTTCTGGTGTCCATCCATCATCTCTTAATAAAAAATGACTTAAATATTTAATGTTTTGTTCTTCATATAACCATTTTACATTATCTAATAATGTATGTACATTTTGTGGAGTGATAGATATTTTAACACCAATATCTCTTTTAAGAAAATCACTAATATCTTTAATGTTTTGTAAAATCAATTTATCAGTTTCTTTGTTGTGTGTTCTGATAAAATTATTTATTCCATCAAACGATATACCAATACCACATTGATGATTTGTTAAAATTCTCTTTACTTGATCATTGAAAATGGTTCCATTAGTAATAATTACTGATCGCAATTTTCTATTTTGTTGTTTTATATAATCTAATGTTTGTTCTACTACATCAGCATTTAATAATGGTTCTCCACCAAAAAACTCTATATTTGAATTATCATCTGTATTGTCAATGATTTTTTTTGTTAAATTAAAATCCATATAATTTGGTTCATTACTCATATAACAATATTCACAACTTAAATTGCACTTATTGGTAATAACTAAAAGTATATTGTTTAAACCAGATAATGTTTTCATAATTAAAGGGGAGAGAATATTTCTCCCCTATTCACCATCTTTCTTTTTGCAATTACATTTTTTGTTTTTTAATCTATCTACTTCTTTGATTAAACTATTAATCATAGGCATAATGACATATTCTATTTTTTGATCTACTGTTAATGTTATAGAATCATCTGGTACTATATTGTTAGTGTTATATGATTCACTTTTTTTAATTAACTCTAGTGCATCATTAGAGTTAATTTCATTATTTTGATCATTTCCACCATAATTTTGAGGACAATTGGTAGGGTCATATGGCATTACTTCAAGATCAGGGTTGACTTTGACTTGTTGATCTATAATTTGTGTTTGAGCAGGTACAGCAACCACTGGTTCTCCATTATTAGCTAAAAGATGTGGTTTGTGTTTTTTAACATATTCTAATACTGCAAAAAATACTGCCTTAGATGGAACACAATAGTTTTCACCGGGGCAAAGGATTTCACCTGTTAATTGTCTATTATTAGCTATACAACGAATGCAATATTGATACGCATCACATTCATTACACTTCATCATATTATCCATTGTATAATCTTCTAGTAACATGGTTTTAGGTGTTGTAAAAAACCCATCATCTAAAGTACCTACTTGAAAATCTTTTACTTTAGCAGTATAAAAACGATGACATGCATATAAATCACCATTAGGTGTAATAGACATAAAGAATTTACCTGCACCACATGTGTTTGGTTCACCTTTAATAGCTGATTCACAATTAGTTATTAACGAAATTTGATTTGGATATTTTTCGAAAACATTAACTAAGCCATTAAATAAATCATTATACAATTTTTCATCATTTAACCATTCTCCATCATCACCAGATGCGAAACGTGGAGAAATATTTACTTTTCTATTTTTAAATTTATTAATAATATAATCAAAATTTTCTTCTAATACTGGAACCATTAATGGTGTAATAATAGGATGAACACTAACATGATTTTCTAATGTATCAAATTTTTCAATATTAGCTTCTACCAATTCTGATTTACCTCGTTGACCATTTTGAACCTCTGGTAAACCATCCCATGAAATTTGTACTGATATTTTTTTATTATTTTTTAAAAACTCTAAAACTTCATCATTACAAATAGTACCGTTTGTAATAATAACATGATTAGCAGAAAATTTATTATCAGACAATTCTTTTTCTTTAGTTTTAATATATTCTACACCATATTTTAAACCTTCAAAATTTAATAATGGTTCTCCACCAAACCACATAAATAACAAACGATTTGAATGTTTATCTCTATTTGTAAACATAAAATCTATAGCTTGTTTTAGTTTTTCATTACTCATGGTTTGTCCATATTTATTTTTTTCAAAACAATATGCACAATCTAAATTACATTTTTCTGTTAAAAATATTGAAGCACCTGTAACTGTTTTCATATTTTTCCCCTTTCGCTTCTTACTTATTTTATTATAATAAAAAACGGAAACTTTTATACAAAAAAAATGTGCTTTTAAAGCACATTTTAACCACCTGCACAGCCATCGCCGCCGCCACTATCATAGCAAAAATTACACTGGCAAGGACAAGGATTGTGATTGCAATTACATTGGCATTGACATTGGCATTGACATTGGCATTGACAAGGACATGGGTTATGATTGCAATTGCA
>Ga0079303_10000020_pt1 | contig 41369 bp, 76 predicted proteins | sample Methanogen_OWC_FD_77073 | JGI IMG/M metagenome (GOLD analysis project Ga0079303, IMG submission 77073) | Enriched soil microbial communities from Old Woman Creek wetland in Ohio, USA - Methanogen_OWC | ecosystem: Environmental > Terrestrial > Soil > Wetlands | place: USA: Ohio | collected...
ATGTCATTACATTACCGGCATCATCTTGTAAGACGATGTCTTTTGCTGCTGGGACTGCACCGTCATTAATTGCGTTAATGATATCGGTTAGCGGTCCATTTGATGCAACACGGTAAACTGTTTCAAAACTTCCACTTACTGAGTAGGCACCACCATATACTTTGGTGGCAGCTGATGATGTAAACGACTCTTCGAGTAGTGGGTTTCTGTTAACATTAACTGAGAAACTTGATACACCAAAATACGAACCACCAATAGATACGCCACGTGCCATGTTTCACCTCAAAAAAGGAGTAAGGCTAATAGCCTTATGCTCCGATGTGAACAGTAAAGTCCTTTGATGCTGCTGGGTTAAGAACTGCTTTCCAGTTAACGGTCTTTTCGAACTGGTTACGTCCCTGAACGCTGCTGGATGCTTCTGTAAGTTTACAGGAGTCAACAGTGATCTTTGCCACCTGTGTAGTTCCGTCAGTTGACATAAGAATAACTTCGAGTTTTCCTTCTGGAATTGCGTTTGCAGTGTTACCAGTGAACTCAGTCTTTCCTACATCAAGCATTGCGTCGGTTCCAGATCCTGCGATCATAGTACGAATACGTGTCCAGTCACCAGCACCGAGGGTAATTGTACCTCCTAAGTCGGTAAGACCATTGTAGTAGAGACCCTGAAGGAACTCGGAACCAATGTAGAAGTAATCCTGGTCCATCTGTCTGTTGAGGGTTAAGGTCATACCCTTACAAAGAAGCTTATTTGCACCGAAGTTAAGAACCGCGTTGTAGAATACAGCGATTTCGTCACTGATTGCAGTGTTTGAGTTGTAGAAAACGTCGTAAACTTCTGCCTGACGTGCAATCCAGTTGATTGTACAGCGTGCGTATTCCTTTACATTGAGGTTAAGTTCGAATGAAGTAATACCAACACCACGGTAGATTACGGTGGTTCCCTTGATAGATGCAGTAGAAGCCTGCTCATCAACTACCTTAAGTGCAAGAGTTGCTGGAATCTGTGAAAGCTTGTAGTTGTTTGATGTTACAGTCTGCAGTCCCATGATACCCATAAGAAGGTTGGATGACTGGAAAGACTGTGGACGGAAACCTGCTTCGAAAGATCCACTTGCAGAGTAAGTACCTCCGTATACCGCAGATGCGGCTACCTGGTCGATAGACTCTTCGATGATAACTTCACGGTTTGCGTTCTGCTGGAATGAAGTCACACGGATGGTCTGGAAAACAGTTCCGTGTGAACCAGCGTTGCCAATATAATCATTGGCTGTGTCATATTTAACTGCAATTGCAGCCCCACCGATATTATCATATGCGGTTGGATCAGTTGCAATTGCGAGCTCTCTCTTTGCTTCTGCCATGTATTGTTCACTCCTAATTAGGTGTCTCGGTTCTCTCCGTGCTCGATATATATACTTTTACAAATATTTAAATAGAATGATATTAATGCACCCATGCAATTTCCATACTGTAAACAGCCTGAAGTTCGATGTTTGTAGTGTCGGCATAATTTTTGAATATAGGCTTTAAAAAGCGGAATGACGTACACCACGGTGCTCCGGATTCTTCGAGATATCGCGTAATATTATCGTAAATCTCAATTATAGAATACGGGAGTTCATTGTTATTATCACAGTTATATATGATAGAAATGTAAACATCCCCGTAATATGATCCGGTTGTTTCAACCTTGTAATCTACTTTGGTATATATTACCGAGCACTCATTCTTCTCAAGTTTTTCTTGAAGATAGGCATTTACTTTGTATCCTAATCTTTCGAGTCCGCGTTCAACAAAATATTTACAATCCTGTTTACGGACTACTCGACGAATTGGTGCTGGCATAATTAACTCCTGCTACTACCCTTTGTTCTTGTAAGTGGCCGTGTCTTATTTGTATCATCTCTGGCTTTCTTTAGACGGTCACGAGTAGTAATTGCTATGTCTTCTGTAGTTCCACGACGCATCTTACGCAGGTCGCGGGTTTCCTGTCTAAGTATGTTTTCAGATATTTCTTCAATACGGTGATCTAACATACTTTGTACGTTCTGTAGTTCCTTTCTAAAGTTGTCGTCCCATGCTTTCCAGTATGATCTTGGAAAACCACCCCAACTTCCGGGCGTATTAACTAAACGAATATGCCTGTTAGGGTCGTATGGTGCATATGGGTTGGGTCCTGCACCAGATTTTAAAATTGCAACGTAGTCATGTGTAGATGTACTTGGAAGTTCTTTTATTGCTAATACTGCTCCATTTATGTTAAGATCGTAAATGAATAGTGCTTCACGCAATCTTCCAGTTGTAGTATGACCTCTATGAGATACCGCTTTACGCTGTAATTCCTTCATTGCGGCTCCTAGATAATCTCCACTTCTTATCTTGGAACCATACTGTCCTTGTTCAGTTCGATAAAAGTATTCTGGAATACCACGATGCCAAAAGGCTATAAGATCCTCGCATGCATCATTGATGGCCTCTATGATTTTCTCATAGAGATCTTCCGCATAAGTCACTCTAATATCATCCACTTTGGGAATACGGGATCTACCAATTTTAAAATATTTTGCTCCTACTTTACGAGAGGTATTTCTACTATCGTTGATAGGATTATCACTAAAATTAGAAACTAACGATTCATCTACCTTAAGAAAGTAGTCTATGTGGGCAGTCATAATTAACTCCCAATTAAACTAGGCGAAAGCCCTCCACAGACTGCTCCTCCCTTAATTGCTGTAAGATCTACCGAAAGGTCCTCTGCAAGAGGGTATTTCGATACTAAACTAAGGCATGAACGAGCGTTTTTACGTAGTGCATCAAGTTTAACTAATGCTGATGTTGGCATCTCTCCAAGACGGCGTTCTGCAATAGACGTATATGTAAGATAGTTTTTGAATGCTGCTAGATTTACAGTGCAATTATTAATATCTTCAATAGTTGCCTCTGCCATAACAACGGATAGGACAAATACACGGGCGTCTTCAATATCGTTCAGAACAAGACCATCATCGTCATAATCAATGGGAACATCAGAGAGTTTTTGACGAACTTTAGAAATAAGGAAAGAGAGGTCTTCCATAATTTGACCTCAATTTTATATTTAAGCGGATACGCCGTTGATGATCATGATACGATCATTGGTGTCACGCTGTTCGTAAGACTGTGGGTATACGAATGTCTGGTAGTACTGAGTAACCATCCATGCATCTGCTCCCTCGTCTGCGTCACGAACCTGCTCTACTACTGGGATCTTACCACCAGTGTAGTTGTAGTGAGTTGCAGTGTATGGTGACTTGATAACACAAAGTGCTGAGTTGAGCTTGTTAAGTTTAACTGAACCCTTGAAGGTTACATTGTAGTTAGAACCTGCCCATCCGAATTGTGAGTTATCCATCATCATGTATCCCATGTTTCCACCACCACTACCTGGGTGAACGATCATGTCCGGTGAACGGATGCTTCCCCAGAGTTTAAGTGGGTAGTATACAGTGATGTTACGGATTTCATCTTCAGTAATGTTGGTGTTATCCTTCTTGAAGATTGAATCAATGAGTCCTGCGATGTCACCTACAAGGTCGGCATTGTTGCTTCCCCAGTGTGATGCTGCATTGGTCTTGATACCTGCTGCGGACCATAATGAGTTAAGAATGTTATAGTCACGTGCACGGGCCATACCACGGGAAACTCCATCGATAGAGTACTGCCACTGAGATGCCATGTCGAGACGAACTTTTGCTTCGTCGTCTACCATGAGTTTTGAACGGTATTTGTTAAGACTGAATCCCTTCTCGAACCATTTGATTCTCTGGTATTCTGGTGAAGCACCTTCTGCAATCTCGAAAGTTGCGAGGGTGTTATCTGCTGGGAAACGAAGGTGCATATCAAGAACATCGGTGTCCTGCATATTCACTGCTTCGCTAAATTCCATCTGGTTAAGAGTTTTGAGGTAAACAATATCTGCAACTACATCGTTACGAAGAACTTCAAAGTTATCAGAGTAGTATCCACCTACGTTATATTTATCTAATGCCATTTATATTCACTCCTTGATAATCTTATGCCTTCTTGTAATTTGCGATATGTTTCACAGCGATGAAGATATCACCATCAGCGGTTGCTGCTCCTGCACTTTCTGCACGACCAATAACATTGTCGCCAGTAACTGCTTTCTTACAGAATCCACCTACTGCAACGGCGATCTCGTCACCTACGGCAATTGTCTGTCCGCCCTTAAGTGGAACACCGATCTTTTCTCCCTCTTTAATTGGACACACTGCAATTGCAATGAAGTCATTCTGGGATGTTGCTGGTGATGTAACTGGTAAGAATGCTACCGGTGCTCCTACAAGCTGGTCGGTACGTGCTGTAGTCTTCCATGACCATCCCTCAGGAAGTTCTCCTGCTGTATCACATGGAATAGTTACAAGATAGGTTGGTGATGCGGTTGCATCGTATGTAGTAGACTTTGCCATTTTGAGGTAAAGTCCTGCGAATTTAATTTGGACTGGTGTTGGATATGCCTGGTTGTAATCCTCGGCAAGGCGCCCACCATTAACGGTGTAGGTTGGTGCGTATCCAACGCCTCCATATCTTGGGAATGATACCATATTTTAAAACCCCTTATATTTGGATATTTTTATGTTTTCTAGCAATACGAGAGTGTAATTGCTTTAGGAATTCCGGATCACGGTACTCTGGACTATTATCGAGCTGGAGAGAACCGATTACGCCAGAAATACTGCTATCCGGTGTTGCCTGACTAGAGCCTCCCTCCGCAGTAATAGGTGCGTGAGGTGGGGAGTTCATCGGCGTAGTGGCAACGGTCTGAGCAACAATCCTCTCTTTGAATTGATTGAGTGCTTCGATACGAGATGCAAGATCGAGGTTAGAGAACATCTTATCTGCTTGTTTAACGTCGAGTTTCTTGAGATCGTTAATGATGTTACTACATGTAGTTTTCATCGCGTCTTCTTTCTCAGACTTAAGCTTATTGAGTTCCTTTGTTGCCTTAGCATACTCATCCATAAGTTCTTTTGAAATATTGGTTGGCTGAGTTTCTGCAGGCTTTTCCTCTGATTTAGCATCAGTTTTAGGCTGTTCAGTTGAAGTCTCGGGTGTCTTCTGGCCTTTAAGGGCCTCAATTTCTGCCTTTAATGCAGCAATTGTGTCATTAGATGCCTTCATCGCTTCAAGCATTTCTGTGAGTTGATTGTTTGGCTGCTGTGCTGGAGCAGTATTCTGTTGTAAAGTTTGTGGCATAGGAACTGTTCCTGTTTGTGGTACATACTGCCAAAAAGAAGGATTATAATTAGTATTGTCAGTAAAAGAAGTCTGATACTGTGCAGGTGCTGGCTGATTAAGTGGTGCGTTGTTTGACCATCCAGCCATTGGATTCTGCATCTGCTGTGGTGTAGATGTATTAAGTAACTGTCCCTGTTGCTGTTGTGGTGGTGTCATAATAGTAACCTCCGGGGCAGAAAAGGCGAACCGGTTCACTTTAGCCTTTGCGCCAGGAATTGCGGGATTCTTGACAAAACAAATGCGTTTTAATTCTTTCTTAATTGGATTACCAAAAGAATCGTAAGTTACTTCGATTTCAGGAGAAACACTGGAATAACCTTGTAAAATAGCGTTTTGCATGGCAGAGGGGTCATTCGAATAGCCCTTGAATAGACCCTTACTATTACCATAGTTTGCAAGCTGTGTAGTGTATCCGATGTCTTCCGTAGACCCATGACCTATAGCCATTGGGATCGGTCTTTCTATACCATCAATAATTCCTTGAATATCCTTCTCGTTAATTGGTAATTCATTACCATTTTCGTCGGTAAACGTACCGACTTCCAAGAAGGTTCCCTCCATGGTATAGAGTTCACCGACATGTTTCCAATCTACGCCTTTCTCTGTCATCGGCCACAATTTATATTTTTACCATTATATAAATATAAACGCAATATAAAACGTATAATGAAGATTCGTAAAAAGAGTGAAATAAAAGAAGCAGATAAGTAAAATGATTGGTTTTACTTGCCTGATTTACTTGGTTTGTTGTTTACTGCAGTGGCTGAATCAGTTGGCTGCTTTAACGAGGATTTAGGAGTGGTGGGATACTTTGGACCATTAGTAGATGGGCCACGAGCAGAGGCAAATCCTTTGTTTGAATTAGATGAATTGGTGGAAGAGGTTGCAGGACCGTTGGTTCCAAATGCCATTGGATCGGTCATCTGCTTCATTAACTTATCTACATCAGATTTTGTGAAGATACATGGCTTGCCAGTGGTGCATACAACACCCTCGTCTTCTATCTGAATTTGAGTAAGTGGCTGATCGTCTGTAATTTCACGTAGTTCGCTCGGTGTATAGATTCCCATTGTTCCAAGGAGTTGTGCCCGCTTTGCCTTTTCAAGTTTACTTTCTGCAACATCAAATGTAAGCTTTGCTTCAAGGTATTCAACTGGATAGGATGAGTTAATTAGCAGTAATCTATCGCGCACGTTCTGCGTAACAATTTCTGCAATTTTCTCCGACATCTGCTTAATACGCATACCAGTTATAGAGGTCATTATAGTTTCGGAGGCATATGAGTTATCGGTCTCTCCTGATACGAATGACTTGGGCATATTAAGTGAAAGCCATATTGAATCATTGATAAGACCAAGGAACTCGTTTGATCCCATATATGAAGCAGAAGTATGTTCAATGTTTTCAATTTTTACGTTATCAGAGGTAACATACATTTGGTCCGGGGACTTTGTAGTAAGCTGGGATTTGTATATATTAATGAAACGATTCATATCCTTTTCTGCTGCTGCACGTTTCTGTTCAGGTGTTCCTGGGTACAGATTAAGGTTAAATGCCTCTGCTGCTACAGTGTGGTGCTCACGGGGGATATTTCCCCATCTCCACATAACTTCGATGATTTTAATCTGACGACTCATCCATACAGGAATAAGAGCCCGCTGTAATGGTGATACTGGATAGATTCCATATGTATTACGACCAAAGCGATCTTTCACGTGTACGGGGGTATTGTTAATTTTAATTACGATAAAATGATCTTTATCGATAATACGCTGTGTTGGCTGTAATTCGTCCACAACTACGATATTTGCCTGTGTCATTAAGTAGTTAAACGTAGTTGGTGCAGTTCCAATGAGTGCCGGATCATCAACGAATGTAATACGATCATTTGGTAACACTGATAGAGACAGGTCATCGTTCTTTTCAAGAACTACATAACCATGAGTATACATAATAGAAGACCAGATCTCGAAACACTCTTTAATGCCGATCTTACGGGCAATGAGGTTCGCGGTATCTACCATTTCATCTACTAGATCGCTACTATTAGATACGATCATACTGGTCTCTTCTTCGTCAAGTGCAGGAGGAGTAGAGGAATATGCCATTGAACTAATTCCAATGGTGTAGTTATCTGGAATATTTTCAAGAGTTGCTGCGTCTGCTGCACCAAAGTAATCAAACGCACGTCTGCACATATCTGATACTTTAATAACTGCTGCAGCAACCTCTGGTTCCCATACATACATCTGTTCATACACATCTTCTTCACGCATTGATGTGAAATTACTCATATCAATTAAGAAGTTGGCAAGGTCAGATGTTACAGATGTAGCAGAAGCCACACCACCCGAACTACCACTTCCAAGGGTTCTTCCTGCGCCAAAAAAGAAGGTTTTTACCTTATTTGTGACATTATTTATTAGAGACATTGCTATTTAACCCCGTTATTTCGATTTTATGCCTTGCTTTATTAGAAAGCATAATATTTCTCAGGGTTTTAACGAGGTTGCACTTGCAATCTAATACGATTATTTCACTATCATCCACTTTTATTGATAACATCCAGTCACCTCTGTAATAGCGATTTTGTCAACCTCTTTTCTACCCTTTAAAATCTGCTTTACTTGATTTATCGTATCTTCTACTCTCTTAGATTCGATTACAATGACCTCTTTGTCATCGAGCGTTAATACGGGCATTCTTTTCCACCATTTAAAGTTATACTATTATTATATTTACCATAATATAAATAAGTATAATATAAAATCCCTACCATCCAACATTGGCGATAGAGAAATCGCCAGCGGACCCTATTCCAACAATACCACCAATAGGAGTAATATCTTCCATATCTACATCCCCAGTGGTTAGGAACCAAATGCAGTTTGCAACACAATCGGCCAAGTCTTTTGAACCGTTCCATGGGTGATCTACCTTAGGTTTACCACCCGGTGTCTGTTTTACAAGTAGTTGCACACACTCACGTTTTAGGAATTCATCATAAACAACATGCAGTTTATTTAGTTGGTTTCCTTCCTGGAGTTCACGCCATCTATCGTAATCTTCTTTAGTGACGTTATGTAAAACAGGATATAATCCTAGTTCGTATTTGACTGATTCCAGAAGTTCTGGGTACATATAAACATCGTGAATAAATGTAGATACATTATATCTACGCATTACATCAATGATGAAATTACGAACGTCTGATGGCTTAATGAATGATTCATCTCCACCAATCTTTTCGAACTTTTTAACACCGTCTATGATTATTTGGTTCCCTTCACGCCATCCAATAGCAATACCAAAACTATCGTTTTTATAAGCAGGGTCAACACAAAGAACGCGGGTTTTCTTACGAATCTCTTCTGGAACTTCGAGTGGATCACACTCTAGGATGTTTTGGATTTCGGTATCGAGGATAACACCCTCTGGGAACTGAACTCCTGCAGATGCTGCTGGATCGTTAGCGTAGTCACGGTTGAAACGAACCATATCGTATTTACACTGTTCACGAAGGTATTCTTCAGAGAGTTTTGGGTTCATTTCCCATGTTTTATACATCTTTGCCAGGGTGTATTTTTCACCAACACCATCACGATATACCCTCATCATCATTCCATCAGGGAACTGTAATGAAGAAATTGCGACGATTTTACCGTCGATACCGAAGGTTTCAGTGGAGTTACAGAGCTTGGTGTAAACCATTTCTGCACCCTTCTTAGAATCAGTGCGTTCGAAAAGGTCTAATTCGTCAAATGCGACGCATGAGTTGGTATAACCTGCAGAAGTATCGGCCTTTGCAGCAAGAACTTGTGCAAGAACATTCTTTGAATCACATTCAATACGCTCACCACGGAATGCCAGATCAAACCACTGTTCGAACCAGGGGTTACCCTCAATGAATGATACCATGTTAGAGAATACTCCATCGAATGCCTGCGTACGAGAGGTAGCGAGACATGTTACGGCAATCTTCTGACCACGGCCAGATTTACCAGTAAGAAGGCCAAAGTGCTTAGATGGATTTTCGTAAGAAAGAAGTTTCATGAATTCGTATGCTACAATACATGATGCCAGAGCAGTTTTACCACTACGCTGTCCTGCTACTAATACAAGTTTTTTGTATGGGTGGAGGTGTGGATTATATAGGTTTCTGTAATACTCACGCATTACGTCTTCTTGTGCTTCACGAAGTGGGAACCCAATGATTTCTTTGGTAAACCAAATAGGGTCATTCCTTGCACGTATAACATCAATCATGAACTTGGCATAGTCCTTACCTGAAAGGGTTTCATTTGGTTTAAGTTGAAACTCTTCAGATGCTCCAAGTTCATATGATTCAGAGGAGTGTGCTTCTTTATTGCTGATCATGGTGATCTCCTGCTGAAAGATATCGCATAATATTTTGGTTTTGGACTAGTTTCATTTGACATTTCGGGCATAATTCAGATAAAACAGTGCCTACGAGCATGTTCATATCACCCTGAATTTGGATGAATTGCTGCTGATAGGTATCTCCACGCTTTAGTTTTCCTTCAAGTTCAGCCTGTAATTTATACAGTTCACGCAGCTCTCTAAATAGTTTTAGACAGAATTCCATCGTATTTTTATCTAATTTATCGGTTTCTTGGACATATCTAGCCCAATCTTCGATGTTTAGAGCAATGGATAGAATTTTACGATTAATAAATTTAGGATCTTCAAGAAGAGTCATAATGTCCGTTTCTGGCTTCTCTTCTTCCATAACGTGACTCTGTATATGCTCCATGACCTCTTCGATAGTCATGTTAAATTCCAACGCAGCGGCACGCAGGGATTTACTACCGAGTTTCAGGTCATGGGTCCACTTAGCTCCGATGGTGCCGGAGTTACATAAATTGCAGCCCATAATGGCTGCGTTATCTATCTTTTACATTATATAAATATAGAGATATTAAAAGAGAAATTTATCAAGAATAACATACGCTGCGGAGGCGGCAGCAATAATAAAAGGCCAGTTATCCTTAACGAGTTTAATACCCTTTTCTAATAGATCTAATGGATCATCACCCGTTGTCGCGGTTGCAGTATTTGTTACATTAGTTGTTACAATCACGTCGGTATGATCATCAGCATCTTTACTACCTTTTAATTCCGCTACCTGGAGGGCTAGTGCATGGTTTGCAAGTTCTAGTGAACTAACTTTCTTTTCAAGGTCATCTATTTGACCATTGAATAAGTTAAGTTGGAGACCTACGGCTATTGCCCACTCTCTCCAGCTAGGGTCCGTCTCGGCAGGGAGCATTAACTTTAGTCCCTGTAGAGCGGGCGGAAGTTCGTCTGGGGTTGCCAATTATACCACCGTCCGTACTCGGCTCACCCCATAAAATACGTCTCTACCGTCCCATAATCCTGCGGTTGTTTTTGTTTCGACTCTTAATTTAGTGCCGTCCTTACATACTAATGTATATGGGCAATAAGTAGTGTCACCAATAACTAAAGAACATCCTGCCTGGTTTCTGGCATTGCATTCTTTTGGGTCGTGAACATTTTTTATGGGTTGCCCTATTAATTCGCCATTAGGGTAACCAAGAGTAGATCTAACTGCATCATTAATTGATACAATTATTCCATTTGAGTCAATAACAAAGATTAGATCATCAATATTATTAAATAAAAGATGGAAGTTTTCACGTTCTCTTGTAAGTTGTTTCTGAGATTGTTCAAGACGAGCCAGGTTATCATTAAGCTCTTTCTCAGTCAATTCTAACTGTGCTACACTACGCTCTAGTTCACGTGTTTTACGTTCTACCTTAAGTTCTACACCTAATCTAAATAAGACGTGACCAAGGTGTTCACCAAGAGTAAGTAAAATTGCACAATCATCGGGGTTAAAAATACGATCTTCTTTAGACCCAAGTGTTATACACCCCATAACCTTTTTATCATATATTATTGGTACAAAAAGAACGAGTTTGACGTTGTTTAGGCTCTCAGCATCTTCTGGATGCTTTAAATCGTAATCACGAATAAGGAGTGGGCTGCCCTCCTTAAAAATTCGCTCATAATCAGGGTTTTCCGTGTAGATGCGGTCAATAAAATGGGAGTCACCACTGATCCCATTGGAGGCTACGTTTATTGCCGTCTGCGACCTGATTAAGTATACGCCACCAACGTCAAATTTAAAGATGTCAAGACAGGCATCCAGAATATATTGTATTAATTCTTTTTGATTAGACGCACTATTTGCACGAAGTATTATAGTATTGAAAGCGCGTAGGCGTCTACGCTCCTTTTCTAACTGTAGATCCCGCTCATCTAGCAGTTGAGTTAGTGTATTCAATCGTGCAAGTGTATCAGACATCGAACCTTCTATATATAATTTACTATATATAAAGGGTTAGAAAGTAGGGTAGTTATGTTGCATGCTATCCGCACGCTCTATAAGACCAGGAAGGCGGCTTTGCATATTTTCTGTGCCGTATTTATTAAACAGATCTTTATCCATATAGATATTAATATCAATACCAGTTTCCCCGAGTTTAAGGCCGTTTTTCTTCATTGCCTCCCCTACTTTCCATTCTAATATTGGCACTATATCATGCATGCAATTATGGTTAAACCACTCACGCGAGTCTAACTGCGGTGCTCGTACTTCTAGGTCATCCGCGATATATGCACCATATGTTTTATTCATGTAATCTGGTCCGTATACGTTTATGTATTCACCAAATACGGATGGATCTACGATATCATAATCAAATGAAATCCAGAATTCTACAGGGTGCGTATCCTTAGCATGTTTTACTATCCTTGTTTCAAATGGTATATCATTAGTTTTTGAATACACCACAGTAGTATCTGGGAACTTAAGATGATATCCTGGATAAATTGTTTCATTAGTTCCAGATACACCTGCAATCATACCACTTGGTACGTTGAATATAACGGTTGCAAACATTAAGGCGACAATCGCTAACGCTATACTTCCGAAAAACATCGGTACATTCGTGTCCACTAGGCTATAGACAAAGCCAAAGAAGCACAAAATCAAAAACAATATCAACCAACTATATTCATACATACGTTGTATTTGGCCGAGAAATATTTAAATGTATCGACGTTGATTATATAGTATGGAGCAAGATACAGATGATATATGGCAGCATATTGTACGTCTTGGTATACCCCACAATGAAGTTCATATTTTAAAGATAGTATTTGAGTCACCTGATTGGATATCTTTCAATGATATAGTAGCGGCTTATGGAAAGTCTAGGGGGATTACTAAGCAGGTATTTGATAGTTTATTAGATAGAGGATGGGTTGAAGTAAAAACGGCTATAAAGTTAGGACCTGTTAAATTAGAATGGAAATATGGTTTAATTGATATAGAATTAATAATATCAGAGTTAGAAAAGGATTTAGAACGTGATTGTGCATATCAAAAGACACTTATAGTTAAATCCCGAGACTGGTTAAAACAATATTCAAAAGAAAATCTCAAGAATAAGGAACCAGGTAAAAGAGTCGGTAGACCGCCTGGAAAGAAGAATAAACGCAAACCAAAGCGAATTTTCTTCTAAACTTATAAACTCTCTTTTTACTCTATTTAAAATGTACGGGGCCGCTACCGCGCCCCAGTTCGACGAAGATAGCGACCTTTATGGGTACAATGGTTTCGGACCATGTACTATGGTTAATATATTTGGTGCTCCGAACACCACAATAACGTTACTCATATACACATAAATATCTACTTACCACCCTGTAAATACATACTGTAACTAATCCCTATACCCTTCATGTTATACCAGGTATCAATATCTACTTCTCTAATCTCATGATGTCCGTATTGATTCTCATACGTAATGAAGTATTTAACCCCGCCAATAACGGCTTGCCCATTTTTATGTACCCCATCATAGATACTAAAATCGGGCTGATATGCCATCCATTTATCAACAGGCTGCCATACATCGGAGGTTACATTCGTCGTTGGTTCGGGAGTTGGATCAGGACCAAATAGCCCTGCCGATACTACGCACGCACCCGCTGAGATTAAAAATACAATAAATAACAATTTCATACGTATATATCCCGTATAGCACGTTTCTCTTGCTCCGGTTCCTGGTTCACGTTTAAATGACACTTAGTCACCTCTAATTTTGTGATATGGAACATTTGCACCACTTTTAAGATACGGACAACCTACACTATCGTGTTTAGGATAGTGCCCGCCGCAGCGATTCATTCCAAGCCTCTCCTTGTTCAACCTGCAATACAATACATTATCCATGTGCAAAACTTCATTGCACTCAAAATTTTTCATTGCATCTCTACACAACGTCATGATTATAATCTCCCCCGTAATTCATCATCTACCCACCGTCCTAAGTAATAACACCAAAAATCATACTTACCTATATCCTCATCGTAACTATAATCGAGGTGATTACAATCTTCACATTTTTCAGCAGACGGTTTACCTAGACACGGTTCACATACATTATACATATCTTTAGCCAATTTATGATCTACTATGAGATCAATAATTCCAGTAACCTCTTCTCCTGTTATATGATACTTGCATGGGCGATCTCTGCGATCATCTGGACCCCGATACTTCGATGCGTTACATTCGCACCAAAAATTGCAACAATCTTCGTCGATTCTATAAAAGACACATGTATAATTTTCATCATAACACGGTCTTACTTGTCGTTCTTCTACACTTGGTATCATTTTAATCACCACCTAATATGCATTTTATCTCTATATTGCTGACACACTCTATGCCAGCCACTAATACTACTACATATATCTGAACTAATCAATTGACCTGGATTTTCAATATCACAGCACCTAATATGTATCATGTCATACTTTATAGGACTTATATAATTAATGCATTTTACTAATGGTTTATTCCCACATTTTGGGCATGTTTCCCATTCATAATTATCTAAAATTTCAATTTTATATGATATATCACATTTATCTTCAGTTTCAGCATCTGGTTTTACAACCTCAATACCACACTTACATAATTCCCATCCGTTATTGTCAATACATCTAGTATATACCTGCCCATAATCATTACAAATATTACACATTTTACACACCTTAAATTAAAATATTAATCATCAGCAAACCATTCTGCGTATATGAATATAATAATCATTATAATTATTAATACAATTACACCGGCGATTCCAAGGCTAGGATCTGAATGAGGTCCATATGTAGATGCGTAATGGTGTGATGATCCAACCGGGCCAAACATTATCTATTCATTCTCCTAGAAATTAAAGTAAATACTTTAAATGCGAAATGATTTTCATCACGTGTGTTAGACTTGTGGAATAAGCATCCTCGTATCTCATCAAGTGACATGGTATTTTGGATAGATAATCGATCTTTTAGTTTTCTAACTTCTGATGTTAAACTATCAATTGTTTTAACGGTTTCAACCTTCTTCTTGGGAACGCGAATATACTTAATTTCACCATCTTCTTTATAGACATAATAACCATATTCATCGTTTTTACCAAAGTTAAATAACTTCCATTCATATAACATTTATTTCTTCTCCTTTATGTCGTAACTACAATATACTATACCATTGTTTTCAAATTCGAAATGATCGCAGCGATCTGCACATTCACCAACGTTCATGGTAGCGTCAGGAAACTTACCTAAACACGAGGGGCATACCACTCTGCTATTTACCATCTGCAATTTATGCCATCTGTCATTCGGATACCACTTACAAAATTTCTGTGCAACATCATCTTGAACAAATGGGCATGTATGATATATTACTTGACATTTTCCGCTGTTATACGCTTTGCATTCCATAAATTGTCACCTCATATATGTATTACATAAAAAGGGTTATTTTATATCTACGTGATCACCAATATCAAATTCGTAATAGGTGTCTTGATCAACCCTTTTGTCAATTACATGACCGTTTTCGGTTTTTACTTTCAAGTGAAATACCTGGAAATAACCACTACTGTCATCATAGGTAATGATCTTATCTACAATAACCCCCGATACAGGATGATTACCATTAGTACCACTTGAGAAGAACCCTGCTCCTAACATAACATAGGAGAATACAGATGCAACTACCACAAAAGCAATGAGGATAATTGCACACTCAAGACCCGAATAAGCTTTATCATAATCCATAATAATCAAAAAATTATGCTGGGGCAGGTGTTGCCGCAGCTACTGGTTGCTTGTATGCACTCACTGGGATATTACTGATCAATGGAAGACCATTTGACCCGGTTGGAATATACATCATAGCATCGCTGTGATGCGTCTTAAGCATATCAACGGTATACCACTCGATGTATCCTGGAGTGATAGAGTCACTGATGATCTTGTTAGCGTCAGCAATACCCTGTGCTTCTACACGCTTACGGTTGGCTTCTTGAGATTCTTTTTCAACCTCAAACTGCTTCTGCTGGATCTGCTGTTCCATCTGTTGCTTTGCTTCAATTGCATCGACAACTTTCTGTGGCAGTTTCACAGATCTAAGTAGAATTGACTCTACGATAATACCACGCTCAGCAAGTGGCTTTTCTACCTCTCTCTGAATCTTGGCACTGATATTAGTTCTGTCTGAGCTGTAAATACTCTTAGCATCGAAGGTTGCAACTGTGTCTCTTACTGCAGATCTAATTTCTGGATCAATTACAACAGATTTATACTCCATTCCAATTGTCTTATAGATTTGAGGTGCCTTTGTAGGATCAACACGATAATTCATAGACATCTCGACAGTACATGTAAGACCTTCGGCGGTCAGCACGTCAGTTGTCTGAGTATCTACCTGTGTCTTAACGTCAAATGGTTGAATATCAGTAATGAACGGCGTTACGATATGTAAACCGGCCTGAACTGGCTCATCACCTACTGTTCCCCATATCTTCGTTACACCAACCTGTCCGGCATCAATCACTACGACACCCGCAGCTGCAATTCCTACGATGACTGCTGCTATAATAAGCACCAGTCCAATGCCAAATCCACCGGCAGATCCCGCGTCCGCGAAAGCGAACATGATTAGAACGCCGATTATGAAAATGACAACGGCTACAAGCAATACTGGAAGAAACATGTTTACTCCTTGAGTTGTTTTAGCAACTCGATAACAAAATACGATGGAGGGATATTTATAATTATTGGAAAATACGAATGAAAGAATATGGATTCACACCTTTTTACGACCTCCCCGCAGTTCAAGATCCCAGACGCGGGAGTTAGATTCGATCAATGCCTCGGCAGAAGCAATGATTACATGCACTGGCGCACCATCCGCGTTAATTCGATTGTTGACGCAACACATTTCTATGGAACGGTAGTTCGCTCATGGAGCGAGCAGTTAGACGCTTCCGGCTGTCGTGCTGAATATATTGATTCATTTAGATACACTAACGACCTTAAAGAACTGTCAGAAGTAATTAATGAACATGCAGACTACATACATGGCGTATTTGACTGTAAGAATGTATGGTCAGGCGTAAAATATTTCTTTAGAAGCATCCTATGGGCAATTCAAGAAAAGTTAGGCTTTGACTCTGGTAGATACTCATATGTATATTGTATTAAAACACCACGCAAATTCAGACAATATCTATAAGAATAGTAAGAAAGAAGAAAGGTCACCGACCCTTCTTCAAAACCATAAAACTTACGGTTTATCATAGGTGTTGATGCTGGTTGATAAATATCAGCAAATTTTATGGACACTAATGTTATCCTTTATGATATATAAAAGATTTCAAAAAAGACGAGATTTGTGTAAGTAGACTCGAACCGTCTTCCTAAATATATAGTAAAGATAATATTTATATCTTGTGAAGTCAGATCAAATGTACCCAACAGGTATCAGGACACCTAGTATTTTCACTGGGTTTCTGATTCTATTTTATTCATCTTCGCTAAATACGCACTCAGCATGTGCCACCATGTTTCGGCCAAGTCTTGAAAGGCGGCTAAATGTCGAAAGCGCCCCGCGTAGAGGTTTATGACATATCTGGCATCGACGTTCTTCATAGTCTTTCCAATGGCGCCTTTGGATTCTACGTACAAAGGATGATATCATGCCTTTATATATGTATACTACCTATTTATATACATGAGTGACGATATTAAAGAGGTTAAGGCGTATACAGAAATTACGCTCGACTACCCCGTGTTGCCTATTGTAAAGCCGGAGAATAGTGTAATGGCTAATATCATTGAGGGTGGCGGGATTCTATTTTACCAGGATCAGCTTGAGAAGTTTAATAGAGAATATTATAAAGATCTTAAGTTAATCGAGTGGTGGAAGAATGAGTATTTTAGCGGCCTGGATGGTGTCGTGCTTTATTCGTATCTACGTGAACTTCGGCCAAGTCGGTATGTAGAGATTGGAAGTGGAATGTCTACGATGTTTGCACGCCGTGCTGCTATTGATGGTGGGTTCCCGCTGACCATTGTGAGCATTGACCCACAGCCACGGGCGGATGTGAGCAAGATCTGTGATGAAGTTATCAGGGCGCCGCTAGAGATGGTTAACCCGGCGGACTTCGAGTATTTAGAAGAGAATGATGTGTTTTTCTTTGATGGAAGCCACCGCGTGTATCAGAATAGCGATGTGGTGAACTTCTTCATGGATGTCATGCCGATGTTTAAGCGGGGCGTAATGGTGCATATGCACGATATTATGCTGCCATATGATTACCCGGAGGACTGGATTCAGCGGTTTTACACGGAACAGTATATGCTTGCGGCGTTTTTAATGGGCGGGCACAAGGACTATAGAATTATGATGCCAAATTCCTTTGCAATTGGAAGGGGATTTGTGCCGAAGCGGTTTAATGAGTTCGGGAATTTCGGTGGAAGTTTCTGGATGAAAAAGGTATGAGGTTATTCCTCTGCCGCCTTTCCTAACTCTTTTAATACGGTTCTTACCATAACGCGGTCATATTCTTTAATGTTTTCTGGAAGTTCGGCGTAGGGATACATATCAGTATGGCACTTATCACAGTACTTTTTGAACTTGTTGTATGTATCACCGGTACGGAGCGTTGGGCAGTTTGCGGGTGAGTGGAATCCTTGTGAGGCTTTCTCTTTCCACCAGGCGTCGTGAACGGCGCTAGATAGTGACTCTATTATATTATTTGACATATATAATAATGCGATAGTATTGTATTTATAGTATAGTATATTATAGAGTGTGGGTGCAAAAAGTGGAGTTTAAACGCACCCACGTCCCATGGGAGAATAATAAAGAATGACTCACGCACTACTTTTATTGTATTGCGCTAATATAAATATACTATTAAGTAATATTTAAATGTTGTGGTATGTGAAAGAAAGAGAAAGGAAGAAGAGATGAAAGAGAGAGAGAGAGAATTTTAATGATGATTAGACGCCGAGAGATTCGCTTGCACGGAAGTCGTCAACCTTGATGGTCTTACGTCCTGCATGCTGAGCGAGAACATTTGCTGATTTTACCTGACCTGCGATCCAGTCTGCGGCCTTTCCCTGAAGGTAGAGAACGGAGTCATCGGCGATGCGCTCTGCGCCAGATTCTTTTGCAATGTTACGAATAGTTGCCTTTGGAATGTTTGTCATATTATGTGACCTCGTTGATTAGTTGTCTCGTGTGTCAGGGCGGTATATGCTCATAACACGATGATTAGTGTTGGACGTGGTGGTATATATAGTTTATTATAATTAGAAGAGAATGTTAGAAAATTGAAGGGGGTTGGTTGATTAATATTAGAGGAGATGGGCAACTTGACATTCAAGGCAACAAAAGCGTTCTGGGAGCAAAGAGCGAAAAGGAGAGCCACAGTGTTCGCAAATAAGGTCATAGGTGGTATCGAGACGGTGCTGCGATGCATGACCATAGCAACAAAACATTGCTTTACCGCGCCTAACATCATGCTTGTATGCTGGGAATACTTGTAAACAGTGCATGCATATACGGGTGACCTTAGACGGAGGAAGATTAGGTAACGGTGTGTTTGCTTTAGGTGAGAGTATATTCGATGCCATAGTATATCACTACTATAGAGTGGTTCGGCCAAGTATTTAAATGTTGTGGTGAGATTATTTATGGTTCGGGGTTTATAGTAGTTTATGGATAATGAAGCACATCCAAACTGGGTAAATAACCGATTGTTTAAGATGTTCAAGCCCGTCCTGTATGAGGCATATGCCACGCGAATATATTTTACAAGGGATGGGCTTATCCTTGGTGCTCAGTATGATTTAGATTTTCAGAGGGTTATAACCAGTAAAAACGTGATAATGAATAGAAACTTCGGGTTTTTAAACCATGATCTATTTCGCGCTTCTAGTTCAATTGCTTCTCTACTTCAGGTTAGAGAGAATATTGATTTTAATGACATGATCGAGGTGGTTAAGGAATCTCACATCTTTGAGGGTGTATCAACTATGGATCGTGATGCGGTTATAGATTTTTATATTCCACGTAAATTGCTTGGTATTTATGGCGTGGATATACATGATGCTATAGAAAAAGTGGATACCGATTACATGGTAAAATTGCACGCCGTAGATATTGATGAGGATATGAAGGGGTTTGATGTAAACAATGTATTGGTTTCGGTGAATGACCCGACAAAGATACATGAGCCTGGATATATTATTTACAATAAGGAGAGGGCTTCATATGGGGTGGTGGTGACCCCGAATAATTGTGTGAATGCTAGAAGCAGGTTTATTGGTATGTTTAATATACGGGGGCATTTACCATGGTGAGTGATATGGTATTTGGGATAAGGGCACCTGCTCTTGTATTTGTTGCACTTGCGATAATGTTTGCGTTATTTTTGCGAGAGGTTGCTAAAAATAGGGATAAAGAGGGCGTGATTATATTTAGTAGTTTAACGGTGGGTTTTGTATTGGGTGCAGTGTTTACACAAGTGTGGTGGTTATGAATTTAGATTATACACCGCTATTAGGGGTGCTGGTATTGTTTGTGATTTTTATGTGGGCGATATTAATGTTAGGTGGTAGAAATGGTGGGTAAGTGTGAGTTAGCGCCCGTAAGGGATGTGGAGGGTTATAGGAGGTTATGCAGGGATTGCAATTATGTTGAGAAGCCTGGGAGTTTGCGTGCTAGGGATGATTGTAATGAGGTTTGTAAGGGGTGTTGGTATGGTAGAGAACTGAATGTGGATATGTTGGAACTGTGTATGAAGTGTACGCAGGAGTATTGTAGACAGAATAAAGCCGTAATTGGTAGTAAGTTGAAGAATAAGTGCACGGGGTTTGTTAATAAACATGATTGGACTAATGGAACTGGTTAGACTGTATAAGGCCATGTTTGGACTTTATACATTTGAAAAGAATAGTGTTGAATATTTAGGTGCACTACTGCTGAGTATAGTAGTGGGTGTGTTTTGTTCGGCGATTGGGTTTATTTGCTTTGTTGTTATAATGAGGGTATTATTGAGGGTAGTATTATGAAAACAAGGGGTAAGATTGTATGCGGTGGGATATTGATGGCCCCGCTGTGTATTGTGATTGGACTGGAGATATTACGGCAGATACTGACTAATGTGATGTATTATGGTATGCTGATCGTGGTGGCTATAGTTATTATAGCGTTTATGTATGGGTTGTATATGGTTACCGAGGGATTGAAGGGTGAACAATAATGTGTGAGGGATGTGAGAATTGCACGTTGCGGGATGAGGTGGAGATATTGAGGAGAAATTGTCAGGTGTTAGCGACATCGAATGAGGATTTGACCCGGCAGGTTCGGGCATTGCATCAAAAGTTGATGGCATTTGAAACGGCTGCAGTGAGGTTTTCAATATGAAGTTGAAGATTAAGTCTGAGGTGAATTGTCCAGAGGCTATGTATTCGGCGGTGAGTCTGGATATGTGCCGGGCATGCATTTGGAATGAGGGCATTGATGGCGAGTATGTGGAATGTAGTAAAGCGAGGACCGGCAATAACGAAGATGAGGATCTAATTCAGTTATGATCCCGGCCTGGTCATTTATGGATTGCGGCGTTTTAACGGGTATTGCCGGTATTGCGATGGTATACTTAAGCTGGGATAGGAAGAGGTGGACACGTGCTGTTGCATGGGGTGTGATATATGCAGTTGTAGCGGTGTTGGTGTATTATGGTGTGATCTATTCAGTATTTGGATGGGTGTAATATGGACAGGAAGATTTACACGGATGATGTCTATCAGATCATGAAGATGAAGTATCCTAAGATATGGCGGGTAGTCATGTTTAATGAGGATATTTCTGAGGAGTTGAGGTTAAGGGATCTGTATACACTGTTTGAATCTGTGTGCGAGGGGACGTTGATGAAGATGGAGAAGGGATTACGGTTGGTGTAATGTGCCAACGATGATTGGATATATTGCGGTGCTTTTAGCGACACTGGATACGTTTATACCTGGTGGGTTAGCCTGGAATGTATAAAAGAGGTGGTAGTGGGTGCTAGAGGGTTAGCATCCTACTTCTACGAAAGACTGGGGTGACTCGTCGGGGATGTTCAAAATCACGGCCAGTAACTGCATTACGTTAATGAACTCGTTTAGTTCCATGAGATTGAATTTAGGGTAGGTATAGATATAATTTTGCCATGCAATGATGGTTCGGCCAAGTCGTATGGAAAAGTGGGTGTCAAAATTTTTTTGGGTGGATAGTTTTGTATGAGATTGTCGTCCAAGTATCTGAAAAATGTAAAAACTGTACATAGACACCGGTTAGGTGTATTTAACTGTTTATTAAATTGTACTTTTTATTCCGCGCGTTGTACTTGTTAACACTCGCGCGGTGTAACGTAACACTTTGCGCGGGTGTTACTAAAGTGAGGGTTTGTAGTATTTCCTCACACTGACATACCCATGATTACACGCGGGCCGTATACTGTTGGGCCGCGCCACTTTAGCGTGACTTCCTTCTCCTGCCCGGTAATCTGCTTGTCTTCCCCGGTAAGCATCACACGGGCGCCATAGTGAACGCCGTTGAAGTCCACTTCTATGTACTGGAAGAACGGCATCTTCTGACCGCTTCCCTGAATCGCTGGGGTTAATACTTTGATTTCTTTCTTTGCGAAGGTGATAGGTGTGCTTATCTTCACGGTGAGGAGCTCGGCAGGGTAACTGTTCATAGTGCAGTCCTTTGAAAACGTTGGTTTGTTTGCTTCTGCCTGTGCTGCTTTCTTCTCAATAGTGCCTATTGCTACCATAGTGTTTACAACTCCGTTTTGTTATTCGCACTTTTTGCGTGCGACATACAAAAGGTTGACTCATAAGTATTTAATACTTTGCTTCACAGTGTGAACGTTAGAAGTAAGCCCAAATATAGAACGTGATTGTGCTATCTGCATGTATGCATAGACTTGCATCAAACGCACATATCAAAACGCCATTGAACTGTTTGTATGTAGGTTGAATACAAATACGTTTTGCATGTTTAATTTGATAGCGTTCGTTTGTGTGCGTTATACGCAAAGTGCCCTATAGTAGTATACATACTGCATATATGCATACAATGTACGTAGTGTATGTATGTAGTATACTGTATATCATACATACATGTATGCGCACGTTACCCCATAGTAGCCCCTTACTTTAGGGCCTGGGTAATAAGCGCTAATTAGCCGGACTTATATAGTAAAGTACTTATAAATGTAAATGTATATAGTAGTACTATTACAAGTATCGTGTTACTAAATTTCCACTTTAGTTTATACAGACACAAAGGGGTCAAAAATCAAGTGCAAAAAACAAACAACCGCATATACGAAAAAGAATTTATCCGGGATTCTAGGGGTCACTACGTGCGTCTGATAGCAAAATAACGCTAGGGCATAACGCTGTTTGGACGTTTAGTGCGATATTCGACAATTTTAGTTTTATAAACGTAAAATCATACAATGGAAACCGTATACAATTTGATGTTAATTGCCCTATCCTGCGTTACTATATTACTATAATACGATTCTACTATGGATAACAATCTGCATAAGCGTTTACATGCATATAGACGCTGCTTTTATTGTGGTAAGAAAGTACCAAATCACGTTTCTTTTTGCTCTCCTACTTGTAAAACCAAGTATTATAACAAACGTAAAATTAAGACGCTTAATACAATTAAAGCATGTAAATGTCATAACTGCGGTATTACATTAGGGCCTAAAGTAGTGGGTGGGGTTTTCTGTTGTATTAACTGCGCTAAAGAATACAAAGATAAACAAAGTAAAACCTCTAAGAAAAAACGATACTAATTATATTAATATTAATGATGTTTATTGTTTGCTCTTGCCTTACTATTGCTATTATGTTGCTTAATTGCCATTAACTTACCATTTATCTTATTGACCTTATTATACAACATACTTACACTACTGAATATCTTATACATTTCAGCATCTGCGTTAGCCACTTCTAACCCGTTACCTAACAGATGCTTATTATCTTGATGATACTTTACAGAATATTGAAGATACTCAATTACTTCAAGTATATTGTCTTCTACTGTGCGATTCTCACTATTGATATCATCATTAAACTCTACATAGTTAGCCATTATGCCTCACCCTCCTCCTCCTCCTCTTTTTCATTATCAATAAAGTCACGCACTTTTTGTATTATCTCCTCTATAGTAGGATAGTCATTATCGCCTACTATACATATTATATCTCCTTCACTATACTCATCCAGTGAATCCTCCTTTAGTATATCGCCCTTGTTCAACATGGATTCAAGTATCATACCCTCATAATAAGTAAGGGTATCAGTTTCTACTACTTGTTGATAATTGACCCCATAGTAATACATACCAAAGTCGCCACTATTGGGATTTATTTCAAACATACATCCTGCAGGCAAGTCTGCATTATCATTCATCCAGCTTATAGCAGACTCTACCTCTTCGTATATCCATTCCCACTTATCGCATACATACTCCCTGGCATTATCATATACATAATCAATGCTTGCATCTACTATAGTGCAACCTTTATCAAAGATCTCTACTATAGCATCGATATATTCGCAGTTATATCCATGCTGCATAGCAATCTCAAGTATATCATATGGTTGATATCGGCCCCTTGATGAATCAAGTATACAACCTACATCCTTCATAGTCAACTTCACTTTACTAATATGCTCTGTTACTTCAATGCTCATTTTAAATCACCCCATTATTGTCATTATCATAGTATGCATATTCAAATTCAATATCGATATAGTAGGCAAACATAATATCACTATGATAGCAACCCTTTGATATGCTCTCATGTGTAATACCTACAAAGTCCTTAAAGTCCAACTGTATACGCATATACTGATTTACAAAGTCAAGTAAATCCTTATACATCATATACGTTTTACTTGGATACTGCATCTGAAATAGCGGTTCATTATACCAGCATACGCGGGTTTCTCCATTACTATACCCATTTACATATTCCCATATGCTTACTATACCAGTGAAGATAGTCTGTGCAAAGTTTTCATCTACCATTTCACTTTCTACACAGTCATATGGTAACTGTATAATAATACCATCTTCCCCAAACAACACACTATTACTCTTCATAGTATTATTCACCCATCTCCTCTTCTGTTTCTCTACGTGAATAGTCTTCTTCATCCAATATAGGATACTCACTTAACTTATTACATATTGATAACGTGATATCCCTTACAGTAGGACTGCAGTATCCTCTTACCATGATACTTTCTACCCAGCCTACTGCCCAATGTCCAGCACGTGCTACTATAACATCAGGATACTTATCACAATATTCCCATATACAATTTACACGGTTATCCTGTTCTGTATTACAGTCTTCACAATATTCAATCATGAAGTCTGCGCCACTTTCATCAACTACTATACCACTATCCTTGAACATCTTAATGATAGTTTCATAGTTACTATCTTCCAGTGGTTCACTATCCCTATTGATACTATACAAAATATAGTAACCATCATAATTGTTACCATAGTAGTATTGTGGATATACCCACTTTGACAGTCTTTCATTATCGATACTATCAAATTCCTTGGTAGCATCTACCCTATCAATAGAAGCTCCCACTACATTACACTTCATTTAGTCCACCTCTGTTAAGTTATTGTTATTGTTATTATTATTATCGTTAATATTTTGAGGGTTTCTCATTATAGTAAGCCCGTATATGTCACTGCTTACTTTAATTTTGTACCCCTTTGCTAATTCACTGTCTATATATTCGAATATCTTACGGGCCATATCATCCACGTCTATTTCAGGCTTACCATCATCCTGTGTAAAGTTATAGCCGTTATCACTATACCATCTCTCACCGCGATATCCTAACTCTATACGCATAGCAGTAAGTGTATCTAAAAACTCACTATACTCAATATTCAACTTACCGCAGTGCGGTTCACTGAATCCAACATTATTACAGTATAATGCATCCATCCATACTATATAGACATCATCACTACAATTGTCTATGTATTCACCTTCTTTTGTGAATATAACCCACACAAAGTCAGTATCTGTAAATACATCATTATCATGTGTGCTATAGTAACCTTCATGGTTACCCCATAACTCATCGTATACAGTGATACCCTTAATACCCTTAAGTAGTTTCACTATATCTACCGGGTTATAGTATTCTTCCCGATACAACCCTTTATTACACAGATACTTTTCACAGAATGCACTTACCATATCCGTATCTAATACATCCTTAAGCAGTGCATTTGTATCCTTAAACAGGTTCATACCATACGAATCACTAAACCTGTTAAAGTATCTCTGTGCAATTGTTACACTTACTGAATCAGTGTTTACAAATATACTCTCTACTTTACCCTCAAGGCTGTCATCAAAGTACTTACCACTGTTATCGTTGTTGCTGTTGTTGTTTGCCATTTTACATTCACCCTTATTATGTTATTACTTAATAAACCACTATACTTAATATAGTGGTATAACTATAGGAGGGTTATGAACCCTCTTTAAGTGTAAGCTTAAATTCCTCTATTGCAGGAATACCATAGTCTTTATAGTCATCTTCTCCTTTAACAAAGAAGTTCCATACCACGGCCATAGTTTCATCTAGTGCAGCTGCATATGCCCACGCTACTGCTTGCTCTACACTCTCGGCACCTTCGCGTATCTTCTCATTGGTCCATTCAAGCATACAACCGTCATTTAACAATGATATAACCATATACGTATATATCATATCATTGTCTATCTGTTCACTTATCTCATCTGATACATCACCCACTTCAGAGATACTTTCACCGGCATAGTCAGAGTCTACTGATACAGTTTGTAGGTTACCAAGTATAGCCAGAGCACTATTCAATAACCTGTATGCTACATCCATGCTTACTTTGACATCATCTTCTATACGTGATATCATCTCTGTTACTAAAGCATACATAGCGCTATCATATTCAGCACTGCAGTATACTTTAGTCTCATCGTCTTCATGATGAGTAAGCGTATAGTATGCTTTACTAGCTAACTTTACGTTTATCCTGCCATCATATTCCTCTTCAGTATCATCCATTTCAGACGTTACTTCTTCGTAATCGTCTATGTCCTGCGGGTTTAATGTCATAGTATTATCACTGTACTAGTTCTACTACTCTCTCCATATTCCAGTACTCTTTGTATAAAGTACCGCACTGTGTGCATACGCACTTTACTTCCATCTCATTGTTGCTACTGTTGAACTGTTCCTCTCCATACTCTAAACTAGAGATGTTACATTTAGGGCACTTTATACTGCCCCATGTTTTCTTATCTATCTCTTTTTCCTGCATATGCTTACCCATTGTTAGGTGAACTCTTGGGCATACTTTTAGCAATACATGTGTCTATATAGACAATCATACATTGCTTATTACAGAAGTGTAACTCTTTACGCTCTGTTCTACATCCACCTATGTATATTCTACCATCGGTATATTCATCATCTATACCAATTGTATAGTATCTTTCATTGCCATCTGTTATAGGACGATTACATGAATCACATATGTATCCTCTCATAGTTGTGTATTTCCTTACCAATTGTTAGGGTTGTGTGCTTCATGTTCTGATGTGATAATGTTATGCAGTATTATAGCCCAATGCTTATCGAACCTGTTATAGAATCCGTTACGCACTGCATCCTTTATACGTACTGCTATAGTAGTAGCATACCCATTATCACATTCCTTTCCGCCCTTCCAATATGACATATACTTCTTGTATACGTTAATCTCAAGGTCTCCCATACCTAGAGTCTTACCAATATACTCAAAGTCTTCTTCTGTTAGTATGTCACAACTAAATGTGCATACTATAGCCGCTGATGATGCCATACTTTACTCTTCTACCTCGTTTGTTTCTTGAGTATCAGTTTTAAGTGGGAATACTTGTGAACTGTGTACTGCATATTCTCTTAACCCTAACCCATTGTTAAGGTCTAGTAATACCACAATGATATTACTTAAGTGGATACCTACTATTTTGCCCGTAGTTTCAATATCCCCATACAGTACCCTTACTACACTACCTTTCTCTACCTTTTTCTTCATAGTTATACTTTCAGAACCCCGTTACTGCTAATACTGCAAGATATCCATAAAGTACTAGGATAACCATTGTAAACATTACAATCGTTATCTTAAACATTGCATAGTTTCTATTGTAATACATTTATACTTCACCCCGTTTGTGTTGTTTTACGTTGTTTGTTTTACTATAGGATCACTACATTGTAATATTAATATAGATAATCCTCATCATACAATGCTTCATTCGCGTATGATATCTCATCATTGCATGCGAGCATATCAATCATACAGTGGTCTTCTACGTGAACATCCTTCTGTTTTCTCATAGCAACAATCTCGTGACTCATTTTAGGTCGCCTATAAACGGTTGACGTCCGAGAATATAAACCTATCGATATGAATCAAATGCCGAGGCAGCGACGTTTTTCGATTTGAGAACTGGAAAATGGTCAATTGTACTTTATATATTTAAGCCTATAGTGACCTTACTATGCACGTACATATGGGATTATAATAGAAGAGTAAAGTAAGAAGTATAATTATTATAACTCTCTTACCTTATGGTGTGGGCTCATAATATTCTGTATTTAATCACTATTATACTATTCCCTGTGTATTCATAGAAAATATATATAATAATAAAAGTAAGATCATAAGTGCATCTAGCATAGGAACATACGAGAATAACTAACCACTATTTTCGTCTGTTTCTATTATTATACTATTTTACTATGCCCCGGCGGGCTAGGTTTGCATTGATATGCTTCGTTCGTTTGCAAAATAGGGCCTGGATATGTTTGCTTTATTAGCTAGGCTTCAGATCATTAGAACCAGCATTGGCAGTGTGGCAAGCCGTCGAATTGGTATTCTTGCGTTGGACCGCAAACGAGCCTTACATGGAGGGTGGGGTTAAAATGCTCTATTAGCACGGCCTTATATTGTATAACGTATATTAATTAGGTTATATGACTAGTAAGAAGTCATCAACTAGATACTGTATAGTATGCGGAAACCCACTAAAACGTGGCGCAAAGACCACATGTGGTAGAGATTGCTATAAGATTAGTATTAGTAAGGAATTTGCTGAATGCAAGAATTCTAACGTTAAAGTGAATGTAGAATCAAAAGTTGAAGTTGTTAAGCATAGGAAATGTGCCTATTGTGGTAGGACTATTGATTTGACTAATAGGAAGATAGATGATCCTGAATCTTTGTATTGTAATGAGTTTTGCAGGAGCCAGTTTACGTTATTTGCAAATAAGCAGGATGTAAATGGTGCTATTAATTACACGAAGAAGAACTGTTTGAAGTGCGGTACTACTTTCTCTACTATTAGCAATATTGGTGACTTTTGTTGTATTGAGTGTAGTGGTGAGAGATTTATTGAGAGGAAGGTATACAGGGGTATATGTGCTTATTGCGGCGGATCATTTTCGCAGCACGATCCTAATGATATATTCTGTAGTAATGAGTGTTTTATTAAGAGTAAATTAGATTCTCCGTTTATTATGAAGAAGAAGAAATGTGAGAGTTGTAATAGAATACTTGTTACTATGGATAGGCAGGATTTGTACAATGGGGCACTATTGTTTTGTGAGGATAAGTGTTATAGTGACTTTTTGGAGATAGTGGCAGCACCATATAATCGTAAATTAGGATTGTATCATGCTAAACCCATTAATGCAATATGCGAGTCGTGTGGTAAGAATTTCCTGACTATGAAAGAGGGAGTTAAGTACTGTTGTCTCATTTGTGAAGATCATAACCCTGCAAAATTATACCTCGATGACATGTCTTATCGCTTTGATATACGTGGAGATAATGACAATTCAACGATATTACAGGCGAAACCGTGGCTCAAATAATGTGCAATACTGAATGCAATACTGAACCCATTTCAACCTCATTTTGACCTCCGATTTACAACACTGTGCAATACTGAATAAGCCCGTATAATCGAGAACTACGTAACATCTTAACTTTTTTAAAAATCAACTATATATGAATTGGGCTCCTTTTGCCATTTTGAGTATGCTATGATCTTCTAATAAAACATTTTCATCATTTTTACCCCCCTGGCTCTGTATATAGTAACAGTGCAGTATTGCATTTTCTACTATATTCTTTATACACATTATATTAACTTCCGGCTAAAAGAGTATGGAATGTCACTATTCCAGTCTTTTATAATATGATGTTATAGTATTTAAATATATCTCTATTACTATAATGAAAGTGGGATATTTATCGTCCGATTTGAATTCATTTTCGACGGCGCATATATTAGTTCGCTGATAAAGTTCGTTTTGGCCGTTTTTCGAAATTGGGTGCGGCACCGGGATTCGATTGACAGATTTTAGTCGTCGGCAGCGGCGTGAAATCGTCGGCGTGAGTGGGTTTCGACCCTCAATTAGCCATCTGCTTAATATACTGGATGATCAAAAATGAGCATAGCCCGAAGTGAGGCACCGAAGGGTTTAAATAGCCAAGAGTTGACCTTTGATTCGCAGTGCGTTGAGAGATGCGATGAACGAATCCGAGCAATTAGATTCGTGAGTAAATGATCCAATGCATTACAATGTTGCACATCGGTTTGAGTCCGTGTTTTAAGGGCGAATACCCGTCTGTCCACATATTACAGCAGACCCGATGCAAGTTGTAGGTTCATATATTCCCGAAAGGAATATCTATGATGTGGGGTAACTGTATAGTATCGAACGTATAACGTGACGAAATATAAAGTAGGGCGTTATATGAGAACACAAGCATTGATTTAGCAAGTAAGTTTGTCGTATGAGGGTAAATGGTCTAATGGGAAAGGCGCTCATCAGCAATGATGAGAGATTAGCGGTTCGATTCCGCAGCCCTCAATGCCCTGTATCTGTGACGGGGATTAAACTATGCAGATTTTCCTGGCGAAATTCCATTCGGACATGTTATTCATAATTAGGGGAATGTATATACCACACTATACATAATTATGATAATTTGTTTAGTTCTTCGGAAGTTTGAGGGTAACATAGAGATTTCCACGTATTGCCATTTGCCGCTATCCCGAATGTTGCACACTCTCCAAAGGGGTGTTTTCTAGGTACCTGTGAGTTAGGAGGCTTGCAGATATCATCAATATAACAGATACTAATCTCCATAACTGCAATCTGTTCAAAGTTTATTCATTTAATGGGCGAGATAGGGACGCATACATATAGGTTTTAGTCATTTTCCCCTGTATGGGTGCTAGGATCAAATCCACTCTCTATTATTGCATAGGTGTTGTGTGCAATGTCACAATGTCCTATGCGTAAGTAACTTTCGCTATGTAGTTATTCACACTGGAATCGACCCGTCGAACATACGCAGTATAATACACCGTTAATCAATTATCCATCAGCGTAGATAATGATTGTATTATATTGTAAGAAAACTGTAAACACACACAAAAACGTAGGGAGCAAAACACTATGTCAGAAGAAGTATTCAGCACAGACTCATCAGCAGAACAGATCACTTTCAAGGCAGAAATCCGTGGACGCACAACCATCACCAAGACCTCTGACAAGGCATTCACCCTTGAACAGGTCAAGCAGTGGGCACGTGAAGCAGCAATCAACAACTTCAAGGTATCAGACGCAGACGGTGACAGCCTCGGCAGCGCAGACTTCCCATACGAAGGAGACATCGTCGTTCGGGAATACAACGCAGCAAAGAGTATCTAATACTCTTTACCCTCTCTTATCATACTATTACTGATTACAATTAACAACAATGGGGTGATTATTTACTGAATGTCTGAACTTATACATCAAGGTATGTTTTTCATCGGTGTATGCCTACTCTCTTTTATCATATTTGGAGTATTATCATTTGTATTTGCTCCATTTGTTAAGAACTTTAACGAAGAGTCTATTCTTAAAACATTAAACAAGACATCATTTTATATAGCAATTGTGTCTGTATGTGGTGTCTTCGGTGGTATGCTGATTCTATTTGCATTCATACTCATGGGATTATGACATCAGAGAATCTAGTATGCATGGATACATATCTTGATACGTATATATGGGGAACTGTTGTTGGTGTGTGCATGACACTATTTGTCCCTGTATTGGGTATTGCTATTTGCTTTATTTTACTGATTTGGTTTTTGACTATATGGGGAATGAAACGTGGCAGGATTGAATACTGAGTACTTGGAAGAAGGATTGTGGTCTATAGTACATCATGCTGCATGCAATGATATGTTGACTGTAGACACGATAGCACGTGACTTGATTAATCATATCAATGAATCTCTTGAGTGAGAGGTGAGTATGGATAAACCAGAGTATTCAACATATGCGTATGAACAGTACAAAGAACAATTCGGTCAGATGGTAGATAACTACCTGGATAACTGTTATAGTGATCCGGTTGAGTTCTTTACTATGCTGGCTAGGTATGCAGCAGAACAGGCATTGTCATACCACAAAGAGGAGAGGGATGAAGCATACAAAGTAAATGACTGTAATTCATGCGCACGACTCAAGATTGCAGAGAATGAAGTAAAAGACATCAAACGCAAGATCTCAAACCTTATCCAGTAAGGTATAGGAGTATGAATCCAGAATGTGATAATGTAATTGATTGTGCGATTAAATTCCACAATGCAGACAACACAGACACGTATTCTTTTGTTCACTGTTATACGTGTACACAACCAAGAGACGCCTGTCTGAATATGTATAATAAGATACATACAGAAGGGGCAGTGATTATTCCTACTGCTATTTTTAATGAGGTTTGTGAAGTAATCGAGCATCGAGAAAGAAATGTGTCTCCATCTTCAATGTTCCTTGAGGATTGGGGCAAAATATTGGAATTTATGGACGCAGCAAAGAAGTATGAACTAGATGCCTGGATATCTTTAAATGACAGGCGAAACCGTAAGAGGTATTTATGAGAGTATCTGTAACAAATCTATTGGAATCGTTATATGCATTTGAAACCCTGACCCGTGCAGGAAACCAAGCATGTGAAGGGAGTGATATTGTAGGAGAAGTGGAAACATTCTGTGAGAGGCGTGGTGTTCTTCTGATAACAAAGGAATGCTACGAAAAGTCCACGAACCTGCAAAATGAAATGCTTGAGAAACTGGTGGAATCACGGGACGAAAACGAGAAGATGGGTAAGGCGCTTCTGAACCTGAAAAAGGAGCGCGACATGTATAAGGCACAGGCAGAGCGGTGTATGGAATGTTGCATACAGCGCAAGTCAACCGAAGAGGAAGTATTCAGCTCAAAGGAGTAAGTCATGATCACTGCAATGACAACCTATGATGGCTCGGGGCATCGGGTATTAAACCTTGCATTTCACGTGACTGGTAATGCACCACTAACAATGGCGGGTTCAAATGAGATGCTGCATGCGCTTGGACAGGCTGCATTGATGACCTCACAGATTGTTACACTGCGTCGTGATAGCACTCATCCATCAGAGGCTACCTTTGTTGACTATATGGACTTCCTGGAAGTTCTAAAGTCATGGTATACTACTGAAGATGAGAATGGTAACGAAGAAATCGGAGGATTTGATGATCTGCGGTCATACATGCGCAGGTATGTAAGCATTGGTAATAACAACACTATGACCATCAGATACCCTGAATCAGAACAGCGGGGTGGTGCCGACGATCTCATCTTGAACATCTTTGAGAATATTCCACTATTCACCTCACTGATAAATACAATGGAGGTGTGCGATAAGTTTATCACATATAGGGCAGTTGCAGAGGAACAGGGAGTTACCACATCAACAGCAAGAGGTGCATCAAGCGGTATACTCGCTAACACTCGCAAGAACATTGAGTTTTGTATGATTGATTCATTCGCCGGGTATGAGAATATCTCAATGCTGTTAACCGGTAAAATGTCTCAAATATACAAGGATGACAAGGGCAATGAACTCCGGATATCATCAAACAATGTAGAGTCAGAAAAGATAGCACTTCATAAAATAAGCACAATCTTTGACAGTAGTGCTATGACACGGCGTCATACTGGTAATTATGAAGCTCTGCAAGCTGACTTTAAGAAGATCCTGCGTAACTATCAATCAATGGCTCAAAACATCGGTGCGGAGCGATATAGGGCAGGATACAATGCCGCAATGAAAGCGGTTAAGCAGGTCAGTCAGTATGGCAACATGTGGCACCTGGATTCTTCCACAGAGCTTGGCTTGATGACATCCGGTGATAAACCATATGTGGTTTACAACGGACCACGCATTCATCCAAAGTATTTACTCCGGAATAATCAAACCTATGTTCTGCCTACCGAAATTAGTGAGGCATTTTTCATCGATTCTATTGCAGTCCCGCTTGAGGATATGCTGCATGATGTGTATGCAAAGGGATGGTTCCCGCACCGAGCTGCAATATCTGACAACAATCAGATAGATACTGCAGAAAACGAGATGGACAAATGGAGCAACCTATGCATAGGGGAATTGGATCGTAAGCCATTTGAGCGATTCATCGACCTCCCTGAAATGATGGAGACCATCTACTTCCACAGTATGTATGGTGGAATGCCAACAATGTCCGTAGAAATACTCTGCGGGTTTTTGGAATACAATGAAGACATCGGTGACTACTATAACACGCATGATGGTAGTTATTACAGCAAGCGGTTCATCGAGGAACAAATGGCACCATTCCATAAGTATATGGATAAACTCAATGAGTTTGAACGCATTGAAATGTTCAACAGTAGCTCACCCGGAAATGAATCGCTCGCAGATCAAGTCACACTGGTCGAGGAATAACTATGATTGATATTGATTATCCCATATATTCACGCAGTGAGGAATTGCCACTGTTTATTCCTGGTAACGTGTGCGTGATAGGGGTAGGAGGAGTAGGATCTTGGGTTGCTATCAATATGGCTATGATAGGCTGTTCCAATCTTGCAATCATTGATCCAGATACCATTGAGGTGCATAACCTCAATAGAACACTGTTCAAGCAGGATCACGTAGGGGCGAACAAGGTAAATGCACTGTATGAAGTGATCAGGGAGATGCGCAACACAACTATGTTTGTGCATGCCTGTAAGTGGGAAGAACTCCCACCAGAGACACGCACTAACTATGCTGCTAACTTTATGGTGATTGACTGCAGAGATACAGTGGCGCCACTACCTGAAACACCACGAACCCTAGTAACTGGAGGTTACGATGGCACATCCTGTACGATTCATTATAATCCTGACTTTAGTAATGTCTTTGGTGATACTGATGTTAGGTATAGGATTACACCTAGCTACCTGGTGATCCCACAGTTCATTGCAGCATGTATCACAAATTTCATTTGTCTTGAATGTAATCCGGAGAACAACATGGTCCGGGAAATGCGAAAAGAGCGATTCATGACGTTTGATTTCAAAAATCTCTCGCGCCTGATTGAGTATGGTAATGCCGCACTGGAGCAGGAAGATAGACTCGCTGCGTAACTTTGCAGAGCATATCATGGGCAGATCACGACGAAGACAAAACAGGGAGAAACGACATATGGGCGTTGTGAACACGGCGATACCCGAAGCATATCGGGCATTGATACCGAAACAACTTGAGAACGAAGAGGTTGTATGGATTCAGCGGCGGCAATGCATGCTATTTCCAGATCAATCGTTGATATTTGATCCTGTATCAGATATCCTCTATGATGCAAAGGAATTCATGCAGATGTGCGAGGATGAAGATGCCGACGATGAGATTGAAGTAATAGGGAATACTCTATTGCGTGAGGCGGATGCCGACGACGATGATTTCTATACTGAAACATTCAGCAGTAGCGCTATAGTGGACCCACTTCCGGCACTACCGAAGCCTGTAGGTAACGTCTATGCAAAAGGTAAACTGACTACGCAGGAGGAGATATTTTCCTCTGGGTTAACAGTTTCTCCAACTATATTCGTTCTTGTGCATCACAATATCCTTGCAGTGTGTAAAGACATCTATAAGGGTGTGGATAAGGACGAGTTCAGCATTGTTGCAAAGGGCAGCTGGTTTGAAAACGCATGGATAGTAACTGATGCGTATGCAGTGCCTAAACAGGAAGTTGGGTATGCGTCGGTAGACTACGACTTGGACGACTTGCATAACCTGAAGATGCAGGGGTATAATACTATCATACATGGTCATCCTACGTCATGCAAACAGTTCAGCCGGGATGATATGGAGTATATCAATGCACACTTTGAATGTAGTGTATTGTTCTGTGACAATCAGCTGATTGTTTCGTGCCTACCACTGAAGATCACTGATAACTTCACGTATCAGGCAGAAACGAAGGAGATCTCGTTATATTATCCAGAAGAGGCAACCGTTGATCCGGCACTGATAAAGGACAAGATCACACGCAAGAAATCTTCCTGGTCAGGAAGTAACTACCAAAATGCCTATGGTCGTATGCTCAATGGGGTATGGACGCCCTGGAGTAGCATACCTGAAAGCACGGGCGGTAAGAAGGGAAAGAAGGTTGGAACAAACAAGCAGGAGGATTGGGATCATCTTTCAGACGAGGACTATGAACGCAGAATCATGGAAAATTGGTGCTGAAATATCTCTTCATACATCATTTGGTATAGACCCGCGAAAGAAACGAATAAGACCTGACTATGCATTCAGTAGTATTAACAGCGGAGGAGCGCAGTCTAGTGATGAGTATACCGTCGGATGCCTTCAAAAACTGGCGTATGATGGGTGCGAAGTCTGCTATGGTGCGCAAGCTTGTGAGTGTAGGTATACTTGAATACAACAATGGAACACGCACTATGATCAAGAGGAAAGTGTAATGATGCGTTATTGTGAGCACGCATATCGAAGAATACCATCGGATAGTAATGATCCTAGAGAGGATTATGCCTCTGATTCAGAGTATGAACGGGTACAGGTAATCTGTTTAAAGAAACACCATGCACATCCAGACCGCGACAAAAAGAGAATACCCTGGAAAGATGTAATGTGCCCTCATAGATGCAGGGACGAACAACCCCAGTGCAGTGATTACAAATAATAACTTTTTGAGGTGATACTAAATGGCAATGTATAGGGTAGTTTGTCAAATAATGACAAAGGTAGAGGCAGAGTCAGAAGAGGGGGCATTTAATAAGGCTCCGGACAACTTGGAGGATTATGAGTTGGAACCACTTTATGCCGAACGAATCAGAACATGATGGTACTAGGTATCGATCCGCACTGGATAGACTACGCGAAGCAGGGAGGCGACGAGTAACCGAGCGAATAAACGAAGGAGTTTCATTAGAAGAACAACAGAGACAAGTACAAGCAGCATATGAAGCACTCATGGCGCTCGAACGTGGCGAAGTACACATCAGGCCAGTAATTGAGGAGTCAGTAGATCGTACAGTAACGGCAGAAATTGAAATCAGTCCATCCCCGGGTATATTTCCAGCATGGCCCCGATATGTATCAAACCAGATGCAGACCATTAGCAATGCCGGGCTATATGTAGGTATAACAGAGGATGAAATACGTCAGAACTTAAGACAGGCACTAAGTGACAGAATACTAGAAAAAACACCAAGACCACTTCCAAGCTCAATACCATTTCGATATTCATCATTTCCAGAAGAAGTCATAGACGTGGATGAAACAATGAGGGCGAGATATCATGAGCATTGGTTTAGGACATATGTAAGTCAGCCACCAGTATCGCCACCAGGTGTAATTGGGTATGATTATGTATCTAATGAAGTGGGAGGATCGAGAGTTGGTAAGACGGACTTCATAAACTATTTTAGGAGGCGTCGGACAAGGAATGCTCTACCATGCAGATACATCAGTAAATACAAGCATCATGACGAAGATCCTTGGGTATTTAGATGCGGGCTAATGCTGGCTGGTAGATCTCCTAATGGGATATGTCCATTGAGGTGCGTAGACGAGCAACGCAAGTGTAAGTATTTTGAACCAGACAATATGTATTTGAGGGATGTGAAACGGGAGGATAACAATGGGAATTCGCAAGTGTAAATACGTAACCTTGTCGGAACAAACGGATGAAAATGGTCGCCCGCGTATGTTATGCTACCTCATACGAAAACGTAACTTTATGAGGACATCAAAGAGTAATGAAATCGAAGATATTCGATGTAGGTTTCGATGCATAGACGAGCAGCCCACGTGTCAAATTAGAAGAGAATACGAAAAAGACACCGACAAATTCATGGCAGAATAATCGGTGGTCTTTTTCTTTTGGGTGTGCTCGTAAATATCTTACTTTGATAGATAAAAACTTTTTGAGGTGATGTGAAATGGAATCTATACAAGCAATTCGAATTTTAGCAAAGTGTTTGAGAGAACAGAAAGGTATCGATGCTGATTATGAGGACATGGAAGATAACTCTGATAGTTTCAAGGGTTATGGTGATGCTGTTGCGATGCGTCTTCCTAATAAGGGATGGCGTCATTTCATTGTATTGGAAGAGGATGAATACAAGGACGCAATGGAAGATACAGCATCTAACATAGTAGATGAGGATTATAGTTATCTATCGTCAAATTTTCAACAGTTCTTTGATAAGGACAAGGCAATACAATATGTCATCGAGAACTGGAGAGATTATCCAGATGACTTCATGGCAATTGAGGTAATGAATATTCGGGTAGGACCACTGGACTATGTTGTAATGGAGTATTGAAATGGCGATAGAGTCAAACGATGACTACATGTATAGTCGTAATCTTGTAGCACGTATAGCAAAGTCGCAAAAGAAATTCATTCCCATTGTAAATCTACGTAGGCAAAATATAAGAGCCGATTCGATCATTGCTAGGCATCCTGATACGTTTTGTGTAATTGGAGAGAAGCGTGTATATCTCACACGTGACATTGAAGAATATGTTCGTAAATATGGAAAGGAGCCAGAAGTTGCACGGCGAAGAGGAAGATCCCAGAAAATTTCGGATGGCCCTAAAGCCACTGGCAGACAAACGCTATTATATGTTCCGAGCAACACTGCGCAAGATCAGCACACGGAGGAATGGACAGTCGGTAGCGATGTTGGTGGATGTGTATAGAGAGGATACGCAGGAACTTGTAACTGACCATATCTGGCTTGATATAAATAAAAAGCACTTGGCATCTCTTACAGCAATTAAGAGAGATTCTGCTATACGTTTTTCGGCACGTGTCTACCAATATGGCGAAGATGAAAGATATGGACTGCAGATGGGTAATTTATATATCTGGGCATTTAAACACAAGAAAGTAACGAGAGGAGAATATCCACAATGAGGCCAAAGACGCTTGATAAGGTAGTTGGGCAGACTAACGCAAAGAATGCTATTCAATTGGCTATTGATGCATCAAAGAAATCTGGAATGATGCCTCATATGCTCTTTGCAGGTAAGCCTGGAACAGGAAAGACGACGCTTGCTCGTGCAGTAGCAGGTGAGCGTAAAACAACATGCTATGATATGGTAGCATCAGCAATCACTTCAGAAGTAATGCTGATGAATACTATAATGAACTTGGAGGCAGGAGATGTCTTGTTTATTGATGAAATTCACGATCTTCCTGATAAGTATGCGGAGATTTTGTATACGGTCATGGAGGATAATAAACTCTCACTCGCCCTTGGATATCATATGGTGAATATGCCCGTTCCGGTATTCACATTGATTGGTGCGACAAACAAATCAGATGATCTTCCAAAGCCGTTTCAGGATAGGTTTGGATTAATTCTGAACCTGGATGACTATACACAGGATGAACTTGCCGACATTGCAAAACTGAATGCAACAATCCCACTTCATCCGGATGCAGCGATGAAACTGGCGATTGTGGGTAGAGGTATTCCACGAATCACTGCACGATATGTAGATCGTGTAATGGATTATGCTTTTAAGCATGATCTTAAGGAAGTTTCGAGTGAGGATGTAGACGAGGTTCTGAAGATCTTGCAGGTGAATCAGTTCGGTCTGACCACGATGGATATGAAGATTCTAACTGCTATGATGGTGGTCTTCAGTGGTAAACCTGCGGGTATTAAGGCTATAGCAGCAGCGGTAGGTGAGACATCAAAGATAATCGAGGAGCAGGTTGAGCCGTTTCTACTTCAGAGGCAGTATATCACTCGGCTTCCAAATGGTCGGGTGCTTACTGAATATGGGTTACAGGTACTGAAAGCAACAAAGTCACTTAAGATGGTGGTACAATGAGTGACCCAAAGTATGTATTGATATCGCATGAACTGGATGAGGTGGTTGCAGTAAGTGACTCACTTGATAAGGTGCTTTCTGCAATGGCTCACGAAAAGATTAAGAACATGCGTGATACTGTATTGTATGAACGATACGAGGTAAAGAAACCGTGGGTGTAACTGTAGGGGACGGTATTACGTCCGAAGATAAAATGGCACCGTCATGGGATGCAGCCTTGAGGTGTCCGTTCTGTGGTGAAATGAACTGTAACTGTGAAGTTGATATGTCATACAAAAAAGGGTATATCTACTTCATAGGTAGAAAATGCAAACATTGTGGGAGGGAATGGTTGGAAGAATGGAGATTTGAAGGACGACACACTTGTTTATCATAGATGTTGTCTACACAGAAGGCACGAGAATCGATGTTGACCTCCGGACATACGAGTAGTCCAGTTGAAAATTTTATGGTAACCTCGATGCCCTGGTGAAAGCCTGAGACGAAAATTACGAAGGAGTTGAAAAGAAATGAAACTGAACCTGACACCATACAACCGAGCACCAGAGACCAAGCAGAAATTCAATTTTTCTGAATTCATCTGCAAGCAAGTCATGAAGAAGAAGTCACCAATTATGGTGATGCCATACACCAAGGTAGCAGTGTATACGACACTCCGGGAATATATCGCACGTTGGCAGTACCCACTGTACTTGATGAAGATCGGTAATCAGATGATCTTCCTGCGTACTGATATGGATATCCCGGAGGTGCGGCTTCCAACAAAGGAGGACAGAGGTATCGAAAATACTGTCGAAGAGGCAGTAGAAGAAGCCGAAGAAGTTGAAGAGGTTGAGCAGGTAGAATCGCCTGTCTCTGAATATGACTTTGATGAAGAGGAAGACGATGGTCCCGATGATACAGTTGAAGCCCTGGCTCTACCGGCACTTGTAAAAGCAAAACCAGTGAAGGCAGTAGCAAAGAAGCCCGTGGCAAAAAAGACTACACCACTTGAGGTTAGGTATACACCTGCGGACATCAAGGCGGGCAAGGCAAACAAAGCCTCTGTCCTTCGTACCACCACGCCAAAGGGTAAAGTGGTTAGGAAGGTTGCACGAACCACCATTGATCTTTCACCAGCAGTTGATGTCATGGGGTAAGTAATGGGCATATCGGATAGGGATGTTCCTATAATGTATTTGATTCGTGGGCTACCTGGGGCAGGTAAGTCCACCTATGCAAATAAACTTGGATGTGTTGTAGTTGCACCTTCTGACTTCAGTAGTTATCG
>Ga0079303_10000021_pt1 | contig 40956 bp, 32 predicted proteins | sample Methanogen_OWC_FD_77073 | JGI IMG/M metagenome (GOLD analysis project Ga0079303, IMG submission 77073) | Enriched soil microbial communities from Old Woman Creek wetland in Ohio, USA - Methanogen_OWC | ecosystem: Environmental > Terrestrial > Soil > Wetlands | place: USA: Ohio | collected...
TCAAATACAGATCCTCCTCCTCCAGAACCACCGTTTCTTCCTATCGCTGCAGAACTAGACATGGAAGCACCACCACCACCCCCACCATACGCGATTAATGTCGATAACTCAGAGTTGGCACCGTTGTTTCCCTGTCCACCTCCTGAACCAATCTTGGCCCCACCGGCGCCTACCTTGATAGTGTAAGCCGTACCTGGGGTAACAGTTAGAGTACCTTGACGGAGACCACCAGATCCACCTCCACCACCGTTACATGACCCACCCGATCCACCACCACCCACAATCAAATATGTAACATTTGTTACTCCCGGCGGACATGTCCACGTTGTACTATCCTGACCCCCACCAGCTGCGAGATTTGTCGTGAACTTCTTTACAATCTTCCCAGCGACACTCGTCGTATCAGTTGTCTCGGTTACCGTCATACTTCCACCTGCATGAGGATTGTTGGAGCAGCATATTGCAAGACCACAATCCCATTTGCGCCTGCTCCACTTGAATTAGCCGATTGGTTTTGTCCTCCTCCTCCTGATCCAGTATTAGTAACTCCCGCGGTGGCACCTCCACTATATGTAGAATATCCACCATGCCCTCCGATTCCAGATCCTCCTAACCCAGTTGTGTCTGCAGCTGATCCCCTGCAACCGCCACCTCCACCAGCGTAATATAATAATGTACCTGTAATATCCGATTGAAGACCGGCTCCCCCTGCCCCTGCAACTCCTGCATTTGTTCCAGCACCACCTACACCTCCTGCTCCTCCTCCCCCTCCTGATCTCATTGCATTAGTATCTCCTACTCCTCCTGCATTCCCTTGACCTGATGTATATGATCCGGGGGCACTTCCATATGCTCCTCCACCAGCAGACCCACCAACAGCAGGAGTCGATCCATTATATGCTCTTCCTGCTCCTCCACCAACTACAGTCAAAGTAGTAATTCCAGATCCAGACATCTCTGACGCCGATCCCTTATTTCCATTACTAGTACCAGTAACTGATGCCCCTCCAGCACCAATTTTAATAGTATATACAGTACCTGGAACCACACTTATCGTACCGGCGAGAAGACCTCCAGCGCCTCCTCCTCCACCAATCCATCCTCCCCCAGAGCCTCCACCAGCGACTATCAAATATCTAACTGATGTCACACCACTCGGACATGTCCATGTCGTAGAATCCTGGCCACCACCTGGCGAAAGACTAGTGGTAAACTTTTTAATTATCTTCCCTGCAACTGTTGTATTATCTGTAACTTCTGTAACTGTCATGCTTTCACCATCATCCATACTGTAGGAAGACTGTATTGAAGAATAACAACACCTGATCCACCAGCACCACTATTCTTTATAATTGAACTATGCCCTCCACCGCCAGATCCGGTATTCGCGGCTCCTGCAGTTACACTTGCCTGTGTCTCATATCCTCCTATACCACCAATCCCGGACCCTCCTAATCCACTTGTAGTAGATGACCCGGCTCGACATCCTCCTCCCCCTCCGGCATAATATAATGCGGTTCCAGTAATATCTGATTGAAGACCTGCTCCCCCATTTCCTCCAAGATCATATCCCGCGTTACCTCCGACGGCTCCTGCGCCCCCGCCTCCACCACCAACATTGCGTCCAGAGTATCCATTACCTCCATTATATCCTTGTCCAGATGTTCCCACTCCTCCAGTAAGATATGACCCAGATGCACTTCCTCCTCCTCCAGATCCACGAGGGGTAGTGTCGGCAGGACCATTATAGCATATTCCGCCTCCTCCACCAACCGAGATAAAAGACACAGCATTGCCAACAAATTCAGAATTTGCACCAGGATTTCCGTTATTATATGTGCTTTGTCCAATTGTTGCAGCCCCACCAGCACCTACTTTAATTGTGTATATAGATCCTGGCACTACGGCTACATTACCGGTAAGGAGACCACCTGCTCCACCACCACCAGCACTACCATTTCCACCAGATCCGCCACCTGCTACAATTAGATACCTTATAGAAGTTACTCCTGATGGACAAGTCCACGTCGTAGAATCTTGCCCTCCACCCGGAGAAAGGTTGGTAGTGAATTTCTTCACAACCTTATTATGGACACTCGTCGTATCCGTAGTCTCTGTAACTGTCATAATCCACCTACGTAAGTGTCAACACTCCTATAACACTTCTAACGACCCAAGTGTTATTCCCAATAAACACTACCGACGCACAGTCATATCCATTAGTTGACGCGATACTACCAGCAGCTGCAGATACATCTGAACCCATGCGTATTACATGTGATCCTTGTGCTGATACTTGCCAGTTGCTTCCGATACCAACAATATCTACATTTGTACCAACCGTTGGACTTGCTGGTAATGGTGTGTTAGCAAGAACCTCCGAGAATGCAGCTGCAACCTGTGCACCAACGTCAGATGCAGATAATGTAACATCTGTTGATAGTGACTTTCCATTTACTTGTCTTGTAGATGGAACTGCACCAACATCGGTTGCTGCTAAATCTGTACCGTTTATTTTGTATTTTGTACCAGATGGGATATTGATATTTCCAGTGTCGTCAATAGTTACTAATGATCCTTGAGATGTTAATCCACCGATTCCATCAGCACGAAGTATTGCATTATCCGTAGATCCAGTTACACCTTTTAGTGTACCAGTTCCGCCAATTACTGCATATACACTTCCGGTCCAATGATATGTAATATTTGTACTCTTGTCGATGTATATTATAGCAGGTGCACCAGTTACAGGAAATGCTGAAAGTGTTGCGTATTCAAATACTTCCTGATAACCAGTACTTATTTCTATATATGCAGAACCAGACCATCTATATGTTTTATTTGTATCTAGCGTTACATAGATTTTGCCTGTTTCTCCAGTAGTTGGAAATGCACTTAAATTAGAATACTCTAATACATCATCAACATATGATGGCAACTGTTCCGCTGGAACTTTACCACTTACTAGTGTTGCTACATCTGGTTTATCAGATAAATCGTTCCAAGACGATACTCCTGCACCTTTTAAAGGAGCCCATTCGGTATTATTAAAGTAGTATGGTTTTAATTCAGATAAGTTAAATGTAGTCCATCCAATTTCAGGTACTTCAAAATACCAAGTAGATGATTCGGTATACGTTGCAATGTTATTAGCATGTCCTTCAAATATAGATCCTACTGTTGGAGAATTACTAACAATAAAGCGATCAGATTTATCATAGATTGCAGGAGGCGCACTATATATTCCTTCTACCGATGGCTGCCATTCATCCGGACCTGCACCAGCCGGACCTCTTGGACCATCAATACCACGTGGTCCTGTTTCTCCGGTATCACCTTTTGCACCCTTTGGACCAGTTGCACCAGTAGCCCCGGTATCTCCCTTTGGTCCTTGAATACCTTGTGGACCTTGTGGGCCAGCAATTTTACCAACGTTTATCCACTGTAATCTAGAAGTCCAAATATAACAATTACCATCTGCATTAACAATATACCCATCATTTACTGTATTATCTGATGACGGAAGTAAACTTGTTGTAGCAACCGCTCCTTTTAGAGTTATAGATGTACCCGGTGTTCCAGATACTCCTTGAATACCTTGTATACCTTGATCTCCTTTTGGTCCAACAAGTGATGCTAACCAATGTACGGAATCTAATTCATATCCATGTTCTACTGCAATTTCATATGCAGATAGTCCATTTGTACCAGTGGCTCCAGTATCACCTTTTTTACCGGTTAATACTGCTGTTCTATCTACCCACGCAGATCCATTATATTGCTGAAATCCAGTACCAACAGCAATAAATATACCAGATACTAATTCAGTTGGATTTGCAATAAAATATGAATCCCTAATAGAAGTATCTACAAATTGATGATTCGGGTTTAATGAAAACGTTCCAACTATATTTTCTGCATTAATTAATTTACCAGATACACTATCATATTTTATAATATCTCCATCTTGGAGATTAGTTATTTTAAATGAAGTAATATCATCAATTATATGTTTATGATCTACAGATGCGAATGCGGTTGAATCTAACCCATCAAGTAAATCAGCATTTAAATTTTCAATTAGGGTATTGTAACTTACTGAAAATGGTTTTGAAGCGGTAAATGTATGTGATGCTGAAATATTTCTTGCAATTGAATTACTTACATATTGAGTATGAACATCTCCAGAAGTTAAATTTGTTAATGAATTATGATTTATTGCACTTGATGTTTGTACCCATTTTGTACCATTCCATACATACGTAAATCCAGTTTCTGTAACTTGGAAACACCATCCAAGTAAAGGAGTTTCAAATGTCCATGTAGTTCCTGTTAAAGTTGCAATTTTATTTTCATTACCAATAAATGAATCAGTAGTAGCAGAACTTCCAACTAAATATCGCCCATTTATTGTTGGTGGTATAGTTCTAATACTTAATACAGGATCTTGCCATACTAATCCGGCAATAATACCTGATACATAATCTAAATTTACTGCATCAGTTCCATCCACGGGAGTTGCTACATTGGTTATTTTATTTCCATTTAAATTAATTTCACCAGTAATATCTCCACCACTTAACTTAAGATAATTAGAATCGTGGTTATGTGGAACTCCGTTAATATTATACGTACTCCCAGATGGGATATTAATAGAACCTACATATATACCATTAGGAATTGATACTGTTCCATTTGCATATACTAAAATTGCTTCAAATGTATCTTGATTTATTGCTTTTACCGCAATACCAACATGATCACGACATATAAGCATTCCTCCACCAAATTGACTTGGATTAACGCTTGTAATCATATTAGCTACGAATCCGACAGATGTTGAATCCATACTGTAGCGATGAATTCCACCATAATTTCCAGTGCTTCCATTTACTAGATTTAAATAATTAGCAAGATCTACAATACCTGCATAACTTGTAGTCCATGGGCAGCCATATGTTTTAAATTTATATTCTCCAATTCGAGAACTGTGTGGAATTTTAACAAATAAAGAATCTTCTAAAAATGCACCCGCTCCTGCATTTTTTGCGTAATCTCCAAGACTATCATTCCAGGCTACTAAACAATTTCTAGTTACTGGGACTAATGCTTGAATACCATCTCCTCTTTTACCAGTATCGCTCCATGCATTATTATTCCATACCCATACCGTATTAGTGGTTCCAACATTTGCATAATCTCCTGCAGATGCTGTAGGATGTGCTATAATAAGATCATTAGAATCATAATACCAACCAAGATTATTAGATTTAGTTCCAGTATCTTTCCAATTATTTAAATCTAAATCCCATACCCATATAGTATTAGTTACTCCAACAATTGCATAATCTCCTGGCATTACACTAATATCGTTATATTTAATTGGAAGATTTGTAGAATTAGAATAATATCCTAAGTATCCCGGTCTAGCATTTGACATTGCGTTTGCTGATCTAGGTGGTTGAAACATTGAAGAGGACACCCCCATATATTAATACGGTCATAAAATATCTATATAATATTTACTGTATAAATAGTAAGTGTGGACTAATGAAATTAGTAATTTGATACTAATCTATACTAATTTAGTTAAAATTAGTAGAGTTAATTAAAAGAGATAAAAGTAATTAAGCAGTGAATGTAGGGGTGTACATTCTAAGTGGGACATTGAATACATATGCATCCCATGTATAATTCACACCATCTATATTCATCGTTACATAACCATTGTCCGGAAGTTCTTGACTACTATTATTCATAAACTCGTCAAGACCTTTCCATGATGGTGTATTAATAGTTAGATCGTGCCTATCACCACTAAAGTAATAGTGATGAGTATGGGAACGAAGATAAACATCAACATCAAGTCCATCTGCACGATTTACAAATGCTTCTTTCCTCTGTGAAGTACAACGACTGTAAGGAACCGACGAGAAAGATTGTTTATGTCTAACATGGAGTTTAACATCTTCGATGTTGATAAATCCATGAGTTCCAACCCATTCTCCCCCCATCATTTCACATACAATACGATCATGATTAGTATTCTTCTTTGTATGATACCCACTACCACCAATGAAGTAGAACTTACCCACAGATAGCATAGATAGCAAGTCCTTTGCAATACGACATTGGGTCATCATATTAGTTGATACAGTACCGGTTCCTTCTTCACACTTGTTTATTCCTTCTACTACATCACCATTAACAATACAAATGTCCACGTGACCAATACGATCTGCCATGGCCCTCCATTGACTAAATAGATAAGACTGGATAGTATTGGCAGTATAAGTATAATCATAATCTACGTCGTAGTATTCATCAGGCATCGGTCCTACCATGCTTCCTGCATGGATATCTGAAAGTGCAAGAACTGTTTTCATATGTTCTCCATGATGTTAAGCAATAGTGTAGAAACGTCATCTGGTTCAGGATACGTAGATACTTCACCAGTGGTTTTATCAACAGTCTTAAATGCAATCTTGTGAACTGTAACCGCATCAGTTTCACCTTTCTTAAACGGATATGCTACCCATGCAAGTTCTTGGTCTATTACTTCGCAGGGATCGCCATCTACAATAACCGAACCAGAATAGTTAGATTTCATGTAGAAAAACACATCCTTATTAGTTAGATCCACCGGGATCAATCTCTGAGCTTGAAGATCCATGGTGACAAGTTGATACTGAAGCGGGGCAGTATCTCCCTTTCTAATCCTAATCGTAAAAGATGTCATTACTAAAATAGTTATTAGTAATTCTATATATAATGTTGTACTATAAACATTATCTATATAAAAGAAGAAAGTAAGATCTAATGTACCCAACCAATAAGAGATAGTGGATAACTACTATTTCTTACTCTTTTATATTAAGTCTATATTGAACTTACATGGCGGATATACGTCTGTTAAGGATACGTTACCACCTACACATAATAAGTAAAGGTCCGTCCACGCCCATACATACCAAGAATCCATGTGTCCATATGCTGCTATTGTTCCCATGCCTAATTCAAATTTTACATTGGTTATAGTAAGAGCCTTAAGTAGTGACGTAAACTCATATGATGTTGGAAGAAGCGCGGGACTACTACAGTCTCCAAGATTAAAAACATCGCCTCCGCCCCATCCTGAATATGCGGTCCACCCATCAATACTTTTAGATGTCCAGTATAATGATTTATTAAAGTGAAATTTGTTTATTAGTGATGTGCCACCGGATAAGTATAATTTACCATTTCCATCCCAGTAAATATCGTAGGTATTATATACAGAAGCGCCCGTCAGTGATTTATTTTCTCCTGGGCAATGAGAGTCAAATATTTTTATATATGAATTATTTGCCCCATCTTTTATTGCTACTGTAAATTTACCTGTGATTGTGCAGGCCGACCCCCATGTGTAATAGATATAAATAAAGAAGGAACTACCTGCAGAAAGATCGGGCGATGGTATAGTATATTCATATGTTAAAGTGGATGCAGAAATTCCCTGAGATTGGAACGACCCGCCGCCAATATTAACGGCCATTCCATATGATCCGTTAACAATGCTTAATTCGCTGAATTTAATTATTACTTTGCAATTTGGGCCTATATTATTACAATACTGCAACAAATTGGCTATTGGAAGAGACATTGTAACTGAGTTAGAATTTAGAACAAAATCTCCGGGTGAATTCCATTTTGCAATACTATTGTATGATTGTCCGGTAAGAACCCACCCATCTATATTTTGTAGATTATTTACATCTATTGTCATAATTCCTCTATAAAATATCAATGTCGAGTTTGCATGGCGGAATATCGTCTTCGTAATTAAACAGTCCAGTGGTAATGAATCCGAATTTTGTAAAGCTGAATAATGAGGGACGAGTGCTCCATAAATGGATTGTAACTGAGTTGACACCTTTTTGGAATAAATACGTAAAGTCTTTTGGTGCCCACTGTAATCCTACGCGGGACCCGGCCATATCGACTTCATAGTGTCCTAGTGCGGTGTCTATTGAAAAGGCATCGTCTACTCCGAATGAACCGCCATTATCTCCGCAGAGTTTAACTGTTCCTTCTCCATTCCATGTAAATTCTACGGGACCGAATGACATGTTGGGCCACCCGGCTCCTGCGTTTACTGGTCCATACCCGTATGTTACTACGTAAACTATATTTGTTGACATGTTATTACCATCCTATGTATAGCATTAACTTCTCGTTTCCTACTACGTCTATTGTTCTTCTTACAGTGGATGACTCGGTTCCACGTGGTGTTTCGCGGGTTATCTGGTATGAGATTACATATTCTCCTATCTCAGAATAGGTATGTATGAACGTTTTTGGTATGGTTCCGGAAGTTGTATCATAGTGCTCGACAGTGCTGGAATTACCGTAATCCCACATCACATACACGTTATCTGGACTTCCTATTGAATAATCTGTGATGGTTACAGAAAGTGGTTCAGGTCCGGTTACAGAACTTATAGTAATACTTGCTACAAGGTTTTCCGGTTTTAACCCATTTATAATTCTTATGGTTTTAGACACCGCATGTTCGGTATCACATGGTGGTTGACTATATTGTGATCCTTTGAGAGTTACAGTGTATGGAGATAATGTATTGTCGTGATTACCGATGATTTGTGCAGGGGTCCCATACATATTAGATACATTCTCTGTAATTGCCGTGTGGCCGTCTCCAAGATCCCAATACCAGAACTTAGGTCCGGTGCTTAAGTTAGTAAATCTAATAACTTCATCGAGGTATGCAATTTCTGGTGTGGCTAGGAATGACATGTTAATTGGAACCTGGGCATCTAACACCGTAAGATAATTTGTAAGTTCCTTTTCGTATGATGCTGATCCATCGTCATAGGATGCCGTTGCCTTTATTGAATATACTCCTTTATTGAAGGTGTAAGTGAATGGGGCCATCCCGGTATGGAATGATGTATAATTGGTATCTCCCTGGGCTTTATAGGCAAAGGTTACTGTATATGGTTTGGTCGATGTTGTGGATATAACTGGAGAGAATGTTACAATCTGGGGGCTATATCCTAATGTCGGAGAGGCGGAGAAGTTTACTGAAATTGGAACAGGGGCTTCGTCAATTGGCGTAATGGTATACGACTTAGATGCTTGGAGTCCATTGTCTAGGGAGGACTTAACTAAAATGGTTACAGTAGTTGCGGTGTTTATTTGAACATCTTTACTTGATCCAGAATCTGCTACGTATGCGGGGTATGGACTAAATGACCAATTAACACTTGCTATCGGAAGACCAGAACTTGCAGTTATTACAGGGGTGATTGTAAAGGTTTTGTTCTTGTATACATCGTTACCGCTGTGTTTTGTCCATGTAAAATCTACAGATAGACTCGGGATGGCTATTACTTTGAATTGGAATGTTGGTGTTATAGTAGATCCTACATCATTACGCATAGTGAATACTACTTGGTAATCACCGAGTGATGCGGGCGTGAATGATATATTTATTGGATCTAATGTGGTTCTGCCGTTTAATGCGATTCCTACCTCGGTATTAGATACTGACACACCGGTTGTAGTATTTGTTACTATATATGAATAATAAAAGTAACTACTGTTTACACCGCATGAAATATTGAATATCCTGAAATTTAGAGGAGTATTTATTGCATAGGTCTTCTTTGGTGAAGATATTAATACAGTAGTTGAAACCTCGGCTGATGCTGCAATTAATGATGCCGTATTACTTACTGTGATTGTTTTTTGGAGTTTTTCACCGGTATCTATATTGAATAATGTAACGGTGTAATTACCTTCTGCCGAATATGTATGTGAGACGGTATCTGTTGAAATGTTTGCATTTACTAAATATATTTTATCAATTAGTAGTGAATACATTGTGCTAGAAGATAATCTAATAGAATTGGTTTCTTGCTCAAATGCCTGACGAGCCGCACATGTATGTGGTTGCATATCATAGGTAAGGCGATAGAATTGATTTTTTGTTCGATATGTATCTAAATGTATGCTTCCATTTTCTGGCTGACTATGAACCTCAGTAGATCTATATTGCACAACGATGTAAGAACCAGCAGGAAAAAGTATTGTATTGATTCTATTGTATAGCATCGTAGCTGCGGTATTACCTACTAGGATTGCGTTATTATTACTATCGCGGTTTACTGTACCGTATGATCTTACCCATGAGTCTGAGAAATTAATAGGAACCATAGGTGTTGCGGTGCCGTCTCCGAAATCCCACACATATGTACCGCTTTCAGATGATGTATTAGTGAATTTTACAGCGGCAGTAGTGGAGGGATAAGTTGGATACCATGTAAAATCCATTCTTTCATATCCTCCGTATTAAAATAGTATTCCCACTTACCAATATAAATATATAAATGGGAAATAGGGTACGCCGGAGTAGATGATTAATGCCCGACATCTGCCCATAGCATGTAGCCAATTGGAAGAGTTCTTGAAAGCATTGATATATTCTTCGCTTCGAGAATTAGAACGTCACCTGGTAGGAGAGGGGTTGGATTAATATATACGGTGGTCATTATCTGGCGATCTGTATATTGTGTATATAAATGGATTTGATCGTTTATCTTTAATCTAATATATACAGTATCCCCGTTTCGCATTTGATCTAAATATATATACCCAGAGAATACTTGAAGAGAGGGGCTTGTAAAATTAAGAACTGGAGTAAAAATGTTAAAAACCTCTGTAGTTCCATCATACAGCAGTTCTTTTGGCATGTTTACACCTTAGTTAAATGAGAACTGAATCTTCCAATCAATCGATAATGGTTTTGTGTTGTCGATTGCAAAGGACGTAAATTCACCATCTGCACTAGATAATCTATTAGTCATAAATACTCCCCCATTGTAATTATTAGGTTGCCATTTGTATGTCATATTTTGTGAAATTTGTAAATATAATGCGACTTCTCCGAGAGTTCCTGTTACAGTTCCAGCTGTCCATACACATGACCAGGTAACCGCCCAAATACCATCGGTTGTTCCATTCTTTACAGATATTGCTTTAGTATTTGGTGCAGTACCTGGTGCAGCACCAATTGGATTTGTAAGTGCAATCATTGCTGGTGTAGTTGCTGTAGCAGTATTTGTCCCTATGTACATCGACCACGTTGTAGATGGTAAGTACCACCAATATTGACTATAAGCACCATTACTTACTCCGTATGATGCGATTCCTGATAATATTCCAGATAGCCCTTGATTTGTAAATTTATTTGGTACATTATCTGCATAAATCATATCGTCTTGTTTTATAGTAACAAGACCACGAATAAAAACATTAGGTTCCATTAGAAACTCACTCCTACTTTCCACTCTATTGTTAAGGTTTTTGCAGCATCTGGAGTAAAGGCTGTGAAATTACCATCTGCTACTGATATACGAGACACAAGGCGCTGGGTCTTACTGGTATTATTTTCCACCCATTGAACATTTAGATTATCGAAAGGTGCTAAATAGAGTCCTACTTCCCCTACTTGTTGTGTAATAATACCTGCATTCCAATTTACAGTGTGCACTAAATGCCATACTCCGGTTGATACATTAGTCACATTGTTTCCCATTATAGTATTTGGGCTTGCTGCAAGTGGATTTACTAATTCCGTCATATCGAAGGTAGTTACGGTTGTAGTGTTGGTTCCTACTTTCATATTAAATCCATTTGACTGTGATGACCCTTGCCAACAGGTATATGTTGCTGGGACTGAAACACCGTATAAGCTTCCACAGAGATAACTTACGAGTCCTTTTAATCCGAAGTTTATCCAGTGATTTGGTACATCTTCGTGTATAATTTTGTCTTCTTGTTTAATGGTAACTTTACCAAATAATTTTACTATATCCATGGTTTCACCTGTCTATGTATTATTGAATGTTACAGTGTCTGTCATGTGGAATGGATTTATATGTTCATCCATGCTTGACTGAACATTGTTGTCTGTACTTGAGTTAATTATGTAATTTATTGACAGTGCAATATTAGTTAGCATATCCATGTAACTTTGAACGTTTTCATTGGTTCCTGAATTAATTAAATAATGGGTATCTAAAATCATACTAGTTAATATATCACTGTAGGACTGGGTATTCTTGTCTGATTTAGAATTAATTATATAATTTATAGCATTGTTGCTTGTAATGTATTCTAAGTATGATTGGAGATTAGTTCCAAAATTGCTGTTTAGCATAAAGGAACCAGATAAAGGAGCAAGCCATTCAAACGTGGTTAATAAGTTAGTAGCATTTACTGCATTGGTTATAAAGAGATGGTCATTTGAAGGAGGGGCAAATGGCTGTCCAAATAGGTATTCAGTATGATATAGATTGTTTAATACTGGAGTAGTAACTGCCTCTGTATCATATAATACACCACCTCCTCTATTGAACGGAATAGATATACGGGGACCCTGAACTGTTGGTTTTGGATCTGCCATTTTACTCCTCCGTAAAGAACTTGAACCCGATTGATTTATTGGTTGTACCGGCAGATTGTTTTACTCTTACTTTATATGTATCCCCAGATCCTACAATAATAGAGTCTACGTGAAGGATGGACATTACCTGGGAGTTAGAATACTGAAGTAGAGAGTGAACATTACTGTTTAATGACACTTCTATCATTACGATGTCGCCGGTTTCCATAGCGCTTACATTTACCCATCCTTGAATGGTTAGGTGTGACGTAGGAGTATAAGATAGAATATCTTGGTATACACTCGATAGTGTAATGCTATCGTTTGCTACCATTGTTCTTTTTAATCCTGCAGCGCCAGCATTTGTATGTGATAATTCACCGTATGTTTTTCCTGCTACTCCTATTTTCTGCCTTCCAGTATCTGTTTCAGTGTAAATCACGTTAGCCTGTGTTGGCATAGAGGGTGTAAAATCAGATGCCAGACCATAGATATTCCCAGCGGGATCAATACGCATGATTAACACCTATTATGCTTCTTCTGATGGTGCAGTATCTATTCTTGTAACATACTCAAGTATATGTCCATAGTCATCATAAACTGCAAAAGTTCTGGTTGTTATCCCAGAATCGGTTGTAGTACAACTTACTTGTTCTTCTCTTGTCATAATTTTCCTCTTAATTAATATATTATTTAGATAAATAAAACTTATAAGATAATGTAGTCATAACATTTATTTGCGAAATGTTTCTTACTTCTATCTTTAGTATATCATCTTTAAATAAAGGGACTGGGGCGATATGCACTACGGTCATTAACTGCTGATCCTTGTACTCTGTATATAAATGCACTTTTCCATTAACTGATAGTTTAATGTGTATTATATCACCAAATGAAATTTTATGTAGGTATATGTATCCCATAAATGATTGAATTGCATCTGATTGATATGTACAAATAGGGATGAAGATATTGTATAAATACGCCTCCCCAGTTGATAATGCATTTATTGTCATAATTAGAATGAGAACTGAATCTTCCAGTCGATAGTCAGTGGTTTAGTGTTATCGATTGTAAATGATGTAAATTCACTATCTGCGACAGATAACCTACTTCCCATGCTCCAAACTATAGTGCTTGAAGGATCACCAGTCCATCTAAATGTAGTTGCGCTAGGCCAATTAAGATATAATGCCATTTCTCCAACTGTTCCTGTTACAGTTCCAGCTGTCCATGATGCCGTGTATATAGTATTCCAAATACCATCTGATGTTCCGTCTTTAACTGATAATGATTTTGTAGTTGCTACTGTTCCAGGTGCAGTGCCTATTGGTGCTATAAGGGCAGTCATTGTTGGAACTGTTACAGTGGTTGTATTGGTTCCAAGATAGATATTCCACGCAGCATTTGCAGCTGCCATATACCCATTACCACCATTTCTACCAAGGAATTGCACCGCTAGTAATGATATAATACCTTTTAGTCCATTATCTACAAATTTATTATGCACGTTATCTAAAAGTATTGTATCGCCTTGTTTTACAGTAACAAGGCCATCAACAAATATTTCTGACATTATTGACTCACTCCTACTTTCCACTCAATAACTAATGTCTTGTTAACGTCTGGAGTAAAGGCTGTAAAGTTACCATCTGCTACTGAAATGCGTGATACCATACGTTGTGTCTTACCAGTTGCTCCACTTTCTGTCCAGTTTGCATTAATATTATCTATGGGTGCGAGGTAGAGACCTACTTCTCCAATAGTTCCTGTAATGAGACCGGCGTTCCAGTATGCAGTAAAGGTAATATTCCATATACCTGCAGCGGCATTGGTTACAGCAGATCCGGTCATAGTAGTCGGGTTTACTGTAACAGGGGTTACAAGTTCAGTTAAACTAAATGTCGTAGCAGTCGCGGTATTTGTTCCAACTCTTATATTTAGACCATTTGTCTGACTTGATCCGGACCACATATAAGCATACTGAGAACCCGCAGATGTTATGTAATTACCACACATAAAACTGCATAGCCCTCTAAGACCGTAGTTTACCCACTTATTCGGAATTTCTTTGTATACAAGTTCTCCATCTTGCAAGATGGTTACTCGTCCTGTAATTTTTACTCTATCCATATTATCACCTTATGTATTTGTTACTGTGACAGATTGCCCCATATTAAATGGATTAATTGAAATATCGGTCTTAGTATATGACTGAAAATTATTATATGTCCAACTATTATTATTCTCTACAATTTCTGTAAAGTGAGGTAATACTTCAGCATTTGACTGGAAGTTGGCATTTGTAATAGTATTATTTCTTCCGAACATTATAGAAGACATATTAATTATTTCAGAATATGACTGTAAGTTACTACTATTAGAACTGTTTGTATATAACGCAGATTGTGTCATATACTGTATAATCTCATTTATTTGAAATAAGTTACCAGATGTCACTGAATTACTTACACCAACTGATTCAAATAATGATGGAGATAATGGATATCCAAATATGTGTTCTGTATAATATAATTCATTTTGAACCGTAGGAGTAGTAGTGCCAGGATCATAGTAAGACCCTCCTCCAATATTCTGTGGAATATTAAGCTTAGGACCATGCACTATAGGATTCTGTGGCATTATTCCTCCTTGAAGAATTTATACGATATTGATTTAAACGTTCCAGACGTTTGTTTTACTTGAACCTTGTATAAATCCCCGGCACCGACAATTATAGTATCTACATGCAGCATTGGCATAATTTGAACATTTGTATATTGCAAGATCGAGTGAGTTTTATTATTAAGAGACACTTCAACAAACATCGTATCTCCTTCTGCTAAGTTACTAATGTCTATCCATCCTTGTATAACCAATGAAGATAATGGTGTATATGAAAGAATGTCTTGATAAAGAGAAGTCATCGTTATGCTGCTGTCTATTAGTGTAGTTCTTTTAATTCCGGCGGCTCCTGCATCGGTATGAGGTAACTCACCATACGTTTTCCCAGTTTCACCAATCTTCTGTTTTCCGGTGTCTAATTCGGTATATACTACATTTGAGATAGTAGAATAGGAGGTTCCAAATTCAGAAGAGGTTCCATATATGTTGCCTGTTGAGTCAATACGAATTTTAATCACCCCGCAGAAGTAATTAGAAGTAAGATATTAAAATAGACGCCATTATATAAAGAATTAGATTAGTAAGTAACCTAACTCCTTTGGGTTGGCACATTAATATCTTACTTCTTAGATGATGAACTTGTCGCTGTTTCAGTTGCAGTTGCAGTTGGTGTTACTGCTGGTGGAGTCTGGGATACTGGCACAGTCTTTGTGTAAATACCAGTAATGTTTCCCTTATCATCGAGAACCTGGTAGGTCTCTTCTCTGTATTCGTTATCTCCACGAATAACGCTTGCTACTAACTTATCGGCCATTTATTTCACCTGCTAATCTATCTTGTTTTTACTATATATAAAAAGATATAATTTATTATTATATTGGACTCTGGGCAAATGTGTTCTTTGATAATGAACCCACGAGAGACGATACTACCCATACTGGATTTGAATCAATGAATACACACGTGAGTTCTACACAGTCATATCCAGAAGCACTGGTTAATGCATATCCTGATCCACATGTAATTGAACCTATTGCAATTATTGCTCCGGTGTATGAATTTGTATTTGGAACAAGTGTCCATACTACACCAGCACCAATAACTTTTATCTTATCCCCTTCTGATGGAGATTGTGGAGTATATACTACACCTCCATTTGTTGCATTTGCAATGTATTCATATGGATATGGTTTCCATACAAAGAATCCGGATGTTGTGGATGTTACTGGTAATCTATTTTCTTCCCATGTTGAAGGAAGAATAGAGATTGGAACTTCTCTTGCAACGCCATTTGAATCCCCTTTAAATACATATCCTTCTTTTAATCTGATAATAGTAGGTACGCTAATTGAAACGGTTGCATTTGCGGTTATATTTCCAAGTCCGTTTGATGCGGTAACTGATACAGTATACGTTCCTACTGTAGTATATACGTGTGTTGTTACACGTTCTGTTGATGTTCCACTATCTCCAAATGACCAAGTATATGAACAATTAGAACCATCAGTATCCGCTGTAAATGATAAGGGTTCTCCTTTTCTAGCCTGTGTTTTTGATATAGTTATATTTACATATGTTGGTGCTGTATCTTGAGCTGCTGCCATTTTATTAACCTCCTATTACTGCAAAGCAATACCCAGATCCTGATGGGATAGTAACATTAACTATTGTAAGTGCACCAGTTCCTGTATTAGATGCATTAGTTGCAGTATTTGATGCTGTAAGTGTTATTGTATAATCTCCAGCAATACTATATGAGTGTTTAGGGTTTTGTTCTGTACTATGTCCACCATCACCAAAATTCCACTCCCACTTATTTACTACACCCGTTGATCTATCTGAAAATGTTATTTGATCTCCTACGTATGCTGAACTATTTGGGTATGAAATATTGAATAGCGCAGTTATTGGGTCTGATGGATTAGATAGATCACAATCGTTTCTGAATTCAAAGTATTGTAATTTTGCAGTTGTTACTAATCCATCTGCACCGTCTGTTTGACCAAATCCAAATGTATGTCCGGTATTTATTGATATTGCTGTTGCTCTGTTAGTAGATGATACCATTGAGCCGTCGATATATATTCCATAGGTAAATGTATTATCAGTTTCTTTTCTCTTAAAGAAAATGATATTAGTAAATGAATCAGTGATGGTTTGTGCATAGTTTAAGTAATATCCACTATCTGGACCAAGGGTTAATAGGTATACATCTGGGGACATTGGATGCCAGATAGCAATACCCGCTGTAGCATCTTGACCATTATGAGATCCCCATATTGCACTTTCTCCTCCAACACTTGGTAGCGTTCCTCTATACTTTAAGGTCCAGTTATCTTCTGTATTAATTAAATTTATAATATCTAATCCAGAGATTGTTGCCTTACCACTACTTATTGTAACATAGTCATCTGTTATACTAAATGATGCACCAGATGCATTGTGTCCGTTTCCAGTTTTATCTACAACGGTTTGTCCAGAGAACCCGGAGGTTTTAAAATCATATTGAACAAGGATAGACATTTAATTCACCTATCCTTGTGCAGCAACTATGAGGTTAGTACCTATTTCTACCCATACCATCGGTAATCCTGGTCCTTGAGACATCAGTACAGTTCCTGCTGGTCCTGCCGGTAAAATTACCCAGTCTTGACCACCGTTACATACTAAAAGATCTCCTACCGCACCAGTTGGAAATGTTGCTGATCCACCACTACTTCCTTTTGCCTGCCATTCAAAGAGCCCTTCTGTTTCTGTAGAAACTAATACCTTATCTACTTCCCATGGTGGAACAGTAGCGACCCGCATAGATTCTGCTTGATTACTTGCGTTACCAATCCACCCATAACCTTGCTGGAGGTTACTGGTCATTACGCTATCTAGGCGGGCGTCTAGTGCATCTATTGCATCCTGAACATTTAGTGCAGATAATCCACTCTTGGTATTATCGTAACTTGTAAACTGTGCAGTTGCCCCTGGTGCGTTTGCCCATAATATAGTTCCATCAGCCTGTGATACCGGAACAAGTCCTGGTGATGAAAATGCAGGAAGCATACCTAATGATGCATTAGAAACAATACCCGGTTTATTTTTAATAAAGCCTGCAACGGTACTAGTTGTAATAGACCAATCTGCGTTTACGTTTACTTGGGCACCAGTTTCAACTCCTGCGAGTTTTGTTTTCTCAGCAGCGGTGAAACTTACTTCAGATAATCCAAGACCATCGACTTTATCGACTTTTAGATCTAATGCGGCTTTAACGATCTTATTTTGGACTGGGTTTGTAGAGATGTCTGATAGAGATGAATCAACGAGGAAGACCATTGATGAGATTGCATCTTTTACTGCCTTCTCGGTTGGAATTTTTGTATTTGATGCAGATGCACTGATTGATGTTACTACATCATAACCTATTGAATCTAGTTCATCACCAGATGTTTTCCATGTTGGAATCTGACCTGGTGTTGCAGTGTTGGGTGCTTTTACCTGTTTTACGTTCAGAACATTACCAAGACCGATATCTGCTTTGGTTAATGATACAACTGGTCCAATATATCCATTGATTGAAGTAATACCAGTTCCGAAGGCTAGGCTAATCCATTGAGTACCATCGTAAATGTATGTCTTTCCTTCGTCGGTTCTTACGCAAATATCTCCAGATACTGGACCTGATGGGAATGATGATCCTGATGTAACCTTTCCTAGAGATAATGCTGCTAAATATGTAGATGGAACTTTTCCATCAGACCCTAATGGGGCATATCCATTGGCTATTCCTTTATTTGCAGAATTTTCTGCGGTAAATCCTAATGCATTCTGTTTAGCATTCCATAGTGATATTTGAGTATCTGATACTAATCTATGTGTAGAATCATCGAATAGATCCGTTAACTTAGTTGGAATTGATAGTGTAATATCTGAGGTTAATGTAAGACCATTGATCTTTCTTGATGTAGAAACCTTTGCATTTAATGCACTAATTAAATCGGTTTGATTGCTTAATGTTCCACCTATATTACCCCATGTAGAAGAGCCACCAGTTCCTCCGCCCGATCCACCGGTTACGACTGGACAAGATGCAAATTCGGTTGCAGCCAGTGGATTAATACCAATACGGAGTTGATTATTACTCTTGTCGTAACCTAATTCTCCATCTAATAGAGATTGCCCACTCCATGAAGCAATGCGACCTCTTTTAATTCTTACAATGTTTCCTATGGTTGCTTTATTGGTAAAAGTTACTATAGCAGTATGGTTTACACTGATGTTTTTGAAACTATATGTTTCAATGATTCCTTGTGATACCCCATCTATAGAAACATCCATAATTGCAGAATCTTCATCTGGAACAAAACTTAATACAACGTCTTCTCCGGGTAGTGCGGAGATCGCAGTTGATGGGTAGATATATCCAGTTCCGTTACCGGTTGCAGACGCATTTACTGATAGTTTAGTCTGTGTTCCTGCAACGAACGTTACATCCACGGTGCTATCAGCGGTAATTGAATCGAAAGTATATGAACAATCATTTGCATACTGTGTGCCATTTACAGTTATATGATCAATTTTATATCCTACACCAGGAACTGCATTTACAGTTACAGATTCACCATCTAAAACTCTTACTGCACCGAATGGAGATACGGTTCCTCCACCGGTCTTTGTAACAGTAAGAGTATGCAATACTGCACTTTCATAATCAAATGAATAGATGATTGAATGTATTGTAGTAATATTTGTTAAGGAAACTGTTGGAGAGATTGTAGTCTGTGCCTGGTTATCAATATAAACATTTGTTAGTTTACTTCCCGATGCTGGAAGTGATGTTACTGTAAATGATTCACCAGATGATACAACGTAATTTCCTGGTTTGTAATTGGTCTCTCCTTCACCAAATACTGATACTCCTACATAGTTTACACCCGTAGATGGGTTTCCGAATTTAATATCTTTAATACTTACTGGTATAACATCTGTACTTGCAAATCCATAGTTTGATGCATATACTGCAAAGATATCAAACGATGTAACATTTGAACAACCCACTAAGTTTAAACGATGCACTGAATAATCGTCACCATTGTTAAAGGATGATTCTGTAATTGTTTCAGATGGGTTATTATTTAAAGATAAAACTAAGTAAGCCCCCGTATTTGTGAGTTTCTTGTATTTATATTTGAACTCGATGTATTTGTATGATTCTAAATTATTACCAGTTCCTTTTACAACACTCACTGCATATGAAGGTGATACAGTTGAAAGAGATATTGATAAAGGAGTAAATTGATATGTATTATTTGTTACAAATGGTCCGGTTAATTGTATATCGCTCATTTATATCACGTCCATCCTAATCCACCCTTCCACCATGAATCATTTATTCCTGGGAAGTCTATTACTACTACCATATTTACAGAGGTTAAAAATTCATAATCTAATGGTGATATAGACTGTATACCTGCTGTATTTGTAGTAACCTGTGCAACTGCAGAACTTATTAACACCTGTGTATCCGCATTAAATATACGTGTTCTTGGTGGCAATAATCCAAGAGATGGCGCACCTATATTGAAATGGAGTTTATCGTGACTATATGTAGTAATTGTTCCTGCCATTGGCTGACATGGATAACACTGTTGAATAACAGTATCATGAACAAATATGTTTACTTTTACTTGTGTTGCTTTTGTAATTGCAACACGAAGACTGACATCTAAACACTCAAATCCACTTACTGATTCAAACTTTGCTTTAATGAACGGCCAATCATTTTGTAATTGTTCATTGTAATCACATGTATGCTTAACAACAGATACTTCATTTTGCATATCAGAGGTTAATACTTTATCGATTATGGTATAGTTATCAGATGAAAATGCTAATCCTACTTTAACTTTTTTTACTGGAGAACTTCCATGTTCATTTGGTGTAGCAAATACTTCAAAACCATCATATGCTAACTTTACTTCGTTTCCTTGCCAAATCATTTGTTCCCCAGAACATTCTATTGGTGCTCCGAGTTCAACCTGGGGCATAATGTCCATATCCGACATAATGTTATTTAATGTAAGTGTACTTTTGTCGGTAGTCCACGCCTTTAATGTCTTTAAGTCTAAAACTTTAAATCCTTTAAACGTTGCATTACTTACTACACTCTTTACGTTTATTGTGTATGATCCGCCATATCCTACGGTAGTTGATGAGTTATCTAGCGTAACTCCTGTTGCTTCGTGAACTGTAATATTACATCTTCCAACGCTTTTTGCTCTTATATGCAGAGTATGCATCTCATCCGGATATAAAAATGGAATATTTTCTATAACAACATTTACTGCTATTTGAAGACCATCTGACGTAGGAATTGCTTTATATCCGGTTGCAACTTTCTTCCCGTCGAAATTAACAGATGCTAAAACATATCCTTTTGGAAGGATAGTTGTTACATCTAGTTTAGCAACTCCATTAGTATTACAGGATTCAATCTCTTCTATTGGAAGAATTTCTTTTCCATTATTATCGTCGTCGGTTACTAAAATATAAAATTTAGAACATCTACACTCTTTTGCTTCTACCATTTTATCACCTTTATAATAGATCTAAATTCCCACAATCGATAGATATATTATATACTTTATTATCTACGATGGTTACATTAGACTCTTTTACTTCTGATCCGGCAGCATTTGCAAATGTTACTACTTTATTTTTTGCTGTAGTTGAATTACTTAATGGCGATAGTGCTGCGGGTATAGTTGGAAGTGCAAATAACTCATACTTCTTTGATACTGCATTATATCCTAGGTAACTCTTATCTACAGGACTTACGATATTTATATCAGAAAGATCTGTTATTTTATGAGTATGTAAAATTGCAGCATATGTGCTAGATAATGAAACTGCACCGGTTTTACCATCTACTGATACAACTCCAGATGTAGGGCGAATTATATCCCATGAAGTCCCATTATATATAATCCAATCAGATACATTAAGGCTAGTAGAACTAATAGTACAGGTTTGGTCAATGACATAGAAATCTCCTGTAACTGGTATAGATGGGAACGATGTTCCATGATATAAACCTTTATAACTTAAGCCCCCACCAATAGATTGTGGTAATTGACTTGCTACTACTTTACCATCAGTCCCAAGTGATGCTAATCCGGACGCATTACCCTTTGAACTTATAAAGGAATCGATTGCCGCATGTGTATTTACACCAATATCTGATAGATCATTATGCGAGTGTACGTGTACACTTGGTGCAAACATTGTATCTGTTTTACCATTAAGTAATGCAGAGTTTGCTGCCTTTTCTGTCTTAAGTAGATATTCAACGTGACCATGATCACCGCGTGCTACTTGAGTTGAACCTGTTCCAATGTTAAGTGCAATTTGCTGCCCACTTATTGTAATACCTATTCCTGATACGGTTACAGGACTGTGTAAGTTACTTATCTGCGCATCTGTTAAGTGATTTACATTTGGAAGTAAATTGCTTTGATGATTGTATGCCCATCCTGCGGAGATTGCAGAGGTACTTCCACTTGTAGGTGCTATTAATATTGTAATTCCCGGTATTGAAGAAATTAAATCTTTAACTGCTTTTTCTGTTAAAATGCTTGTATTAGATGGTGTTGCTGATAATGCAGTTAACACATCATATCCTATAGATGATAACGTAACTCCGGTATCTGCCCATACTGGAATTTGTCCAATTACGGCACCGGCAATTGCCTTCATCTGTTTATCGTTAGTTACATTTGATAAATTAATATCATCCTTTGTTAATGTAACTGAGGTTCCTGTTTTACCGTTTACACTCTGAACGTAAGTACCGGTTGATAATGTAATCCACTGTGTTCCATCATAGACATAGGTCTTACCCTCGTCTGTTCTAATACACATATCTCCCTTTGAAGGAGACGTAGGAAACGCAGTTCCAACAGTTACGTTATTTAGTGCAATAGAACTAATAAACTGTGATGGGACCTTGCCAGTCGAATCTAACGGTGCATATCCATTTGCAATACCTTTATTTGCTACATTTTCTGGAACATATCCAAGGGCTTCTTGTTTATTTGACCATGACACAATCTGAGCATCTGTTACAATGCGATGGGTTGTATCTGATATTAGATCTAATAATCTTGTTGGAATTGGAAGTGTAACATTGTCAGTTAATGCTAATCCATTGATGGTTCTAGTCTTTGGAACGTATTTATTAAACTCTGTTACAAGATCTGCTTGTTCTGTAATTGTTCCGGTAATACTTCCCCAGACTCCTGAGGATATTGCTGCAATTGCTGCAATTACAATTTCATTTGCAGTTTCTGTAATTGTAATACCAGATCCAGATTTTATAGATTTGAATCTTAAAGTGTCGTTTAACTTATCTAAATAGATCGACGCACCTGTTCCAAGTGATAGGCCAGTTACTGCATTCATTGCAGACCAATTACCCATTCCATCTAGGAATGTAGAAGCATCACCTGATAACTTTGGTAAGAATCCTGCAGCGGAATTAGAAGCAACGCCGTGAGTATGATTCGTAATTGCGAGTCTTACTCCGGTTTCTGTTAATATTTTACTTTCGGATGGTGTAGCATTGTAAAGACTGGTTACTTCAAATCCACCTGCTAGTAAACTTCCGGTGTCTGCCCAAATTGGAATGTATCCTGCTACTGCATTGGAGATTGCTTGGATTGCTTTATAGTTTTGTACGTTACTTAATCCAAGGTCTGATGCTGTTAATGTAACTGAGGTTCCTGTTTTACCGTTTACACTCTGGATACCACTGGTTAATGATAATTCTATCCATTGAGTCCCGTCATAGATATATGACTTACTAGTAGAGGTATTAATGAAAATATCTCCCTTTGTTGGACTTGATGGGTAATCAGTTCCAGAAGTAATAGTTCCTAGAGATAATGCAGGAATTAATGAACTATCAATTTTACCATTTGATCCTAATCCTACGTAACCACCTGCAACATTTTTATTTGTTGCATTTTCTGGAGTATAACCTAATGCATCTTGCTTACCACTCCAAGTTGCCTTCTCTGCTTCAGTTACTAATCTGTGAGCAGAGTCATCTGAAAGATCTGATAGTTTAGTTGGTATAGTTAATGTAATATCAGAAGATAGCGGCATTCCATTAATGGTTCGTGTAATTGGTACTTTTGCATTTAACGCTGCTATAAGATCTGCTTGGTTACTTAGCGATCCCTGAATAATACCCCATGATACAGAGGTAAGACCTCCTCCACTCCCAGAAATTAGTGTTGATATATCTACGTAAGTTCCTAGACCTGTAAGTACATCGGTTGAATTTCCAGATAATGCAGAAAGAAATCCGGCACTTGATAATGATGCTATTTGATGTGTATGAGATGCTGGTGGAAAAGAAACTGGTATATTTTTTATATTTTCCCATGCAACAGATTCTGCAGCATCAACAACATTGTCGTGATCTGTATCATAAATGGCTTGATACATATCTCCGCCAGAACCAGTTCCGCCACTCCCACCACCAGAAATATGTGGTGGATAAAACATTAGTACACCCCACCGTGTTCTGTTAATATAAAGTGAGTTAACGTAATATCCGTAGAGGTTCTAAAATTTAATTTATCTCCTCTTCTAAGTGCAATTGTAAATGCATAACACCCTTTTACTAATTGTGATCCTGAATCTGGATATGGTTCAACGTATACTATTCCAGTTTCACCATTAGTTCTAACTAATGAAAAATAAGTTGCTGCACTTATTCCCATCATAATAGTGTAAAACGATATGCCATCGTCACCGGTGTTCTGGATTTTATTTACTATATCTTCATCAAGAATATCTACACCGGTATTGGCCTGGGCGCCAGTGAGTGCCACGCGCGTGTAGGTTCGTATGTCTTGGACTCCATTGTATCCCATGTTTTATCACCATGCTCTACTTTGGACTAATTCTATAAATTTTACCTATTATATAAAGAATGTAATTATCACAATGTATATATATTAAAAAAGAAAGAGATGTATGAGCCGACAACCGAATAGATAGTTTGGGTCTTATGATCCTGAATTATCTTTATTACAGGTCGAGCATCCTGAATCTACTTTTACTGCGTCCGTCGCTTCGATCATTGGTGCTTTTACGAGTGTTATATTATCAATTGTTACGTTTTTACCCACCTTCATAAAAGTAACTACATTATTATTGTTTGTAAGTAAAATGTTGTGATCTTCATCTTCTGATTCAATTATGTACATTGAATTTGAAGGGAATGTCATTATTACTTGTTCTAATAGTTCTTCTGCCATTTTAACTCCATGGTGGTTTAAGTGTTGTAGTAAGTCTTATACAGTTTAACTGGGCGGCGACTCCCTGCATCATTGATGCGCTACTGACTACGGCGGAACCGCATGCTATGATATAAACGGTGGAATATGATGTAAGCGGACCTATGAGAACAGTGTCCGTTCCTGAGGTTCCGGTCATGAATGTTCCTAGACCATATCTGGTATTTGTATTTGTTCTGTTACACCATTGCCATTGATGTCCCGAGCTTCCGGAATCTATCATTGAGTATCCCTGGTGGTTGAATGTACAGCGGCATACAACGTGATATGAACTGAATACTTCTGGTGGTGCGAAGTATATGAGCAACGCTCTTGTGACTGATGCGTAACCCCATGAACTATTTACAGAGTTACAATACCAGTTACTTCCATTACACCTCATTACGTTTTCTGCACTTCCACTGCATGATCCGGCGTAGTTCTGGAGAGTGGTAGAGAAGTATGACATATTACATGAACTTGTATCAAAGTTTATGCTTCTTGCATAGGTCCATTTTATGTTAGTGGTTTGTCCAGATTCGGGGGCGGTTACATGTACTGCTGACCAGGTTGAATTTGCAGCGCCTCCGACATGGGCGGTATCATTTGGATCGTAATATGTGCCTGTAGATAGGTTAGAGCCGCTTATTGAGGTACATGATATACGAGGTACGCTACTTACCCCCGTGAGTCCACCGTCGGTCCAGATCATGAATTCAAGGATATATTCCTTACCTGCTTTAATTGGGCCATGAGCGGCTTGGGAGATTTCGACATATCCAGATGCACAGGTTTGACTGGATAACTCTAGTTCCCAGCGTGGGTTATCTTTATGGTCCTGGTCAGAATAATCATCGTATTCCCAGATGCGTATGTTTTCACTATAGACTCCATAGGTTATTGTGTTACTAATAGGGGTTCCACCATTTAGATTCCCAAGGTCATATGCTAGTGTTACGCTTAATGGTGCTACGGCAGGAGTACATGATACTTCTATGGTTTTGGTGTATGTTTTATCGGCTGAACTATATACAAAATCGTCGCAGTCTGATTCAGATGACCGGGGTATCATATTGATTCCGTCTATGGTGGATGCGCAAGCATTGAGATCATATTTATCGCATTTTAAACATTCAAATGTGAATGTTCCATCAGATTCGGTTGTTCCACTAAGTGCGGTTTTATCATCACAGCATGCATCGGATGAAGGCGTTAATGTTAAAGGTACTCCAGAACTCCCTGCGTTTACTTTAAGACAGGGAGAGATTATATCTGTCATTTCTTTTATGTTCTCCCGTCATCGTCATAATATCCTTTGTAATATCCAAAGGAGAACGATAGTTTAACTTTGCAATTACCTTCGGTTTCACCATAGATCTTGTTATTTACCTGGTGAAGTTTATCGGCCTCTTTCATTCCTTCATTCCATAGATTGGGTGAGAAATGTAGATATTCGTATGCATCGTAAAGCAATTTGTTATTTGCGGTATTATTCTTGGGGTCGTATGATTTAGTAAACTGAATTACTTCACCATCTGCTACGGTTGTCGGAAACTCTTTACCATTGAAATAGAGTTTTATTTCATCTGGTATTGGTGTATAACTTGGATATTTGAGATTATCATCAGATTGGGCAGTCTTGACTCCTGGTTTACAATACCAATAAAATGTAACTCTTACTATTTGCGTGATGCCCGAAATTGTAAGATCACTTGCATAATCGTAGGTTTCGTCATATGAACCTGCCACAATTCTTGTTTTACGTAGGTAGTATGGATATGCATTTAGATTTTCGAACGTTGATTGATATGTGACTGAACCAAGATAATTGGTCATTTGGATTTCTGGTTTAGATGTTCCTGTCGGGAATGAATGCTGAAATACAACACCACAAGTTCCTGGGAGGTCTGGATCGAGCGGGGTCATATAGAAGTCATAGGTTGTGTTTGTGTTATATACAGGAATCTCTGTTTGTTTATCATTGAATGCAGATGCTTGTGCTTGGACAACGTAACTTCCTTTTGGCATGTTTGAAATCGTTACTTTACCAACGGAGGTGTTTTGCTCTTCTCCAAGGGCCGGAATCTTAACACTTGCATATTCTTTGATGAGGGAACCGGTTGCATTTGCATTGTATAAACTAACAGTAAGAGATACTGGATCGGTTACTGGGTCTCTTCCTGGATAAAGATCGAATGTTTCATCAAAGTCCTCGCCCTCGCTCACGTAGCGGGAGGTGGTCATTGTTTTGTACCCAAGTGCTTTGATTACAATGTTGTAGGTCTTGTTTGGATCTACTGAGTTATAGGTAATGAATCCGGCAGTTACATTTTCAGTTACATTTGTTCCGAAGGTTACGGTTGCGGGGGTGGTTACAGTCGCACTTGTATTTGCATTTGCGAAACGGAGTGTAACTTTAACTGGAACTGCTTTGTGAGTTAGTGTAATGTCTTCTTCTACATCTTCGCCGTCTACGTAGACGAATGAATGACCTTCTTCATATACTGGGCCGCTTGCATATATGGTATACGATCCATTTGGAATACTGTCGAATTCTGCCTTACCCGTGATGGTTGTTATGTCATGTGTATCAAACCATACTTTTATTGAATCGGTGATGAGGTTATTAGTTGAAGAATCCTTTAATGTGATGGTGATTTTTCCACTTGTGGATTTAATCTTGTTCATATGGATTTCTTCGTTATTATCACCTGAGTTTATATATAATGTAGTTTGTTCTGTTTCGTATCCTGTGCATGTACATGTAATATTTATGGACTGTTCAGAGGAGAGTGTTATAGATGCCTTTCCTCCAGACGTTGTTAAATTATGGCTAGTTCCATTTGCTTCAGTAATTAAGATGCTACTTTCTGGGGTGGTTAATATACTTTCATAGCCTTTGTAGACAGTGATGTTTAGAGTTCCTGGAGCAGGAATTTTATCTAATGATACCGTTTCGTTTACTTTCCATGCATCTATACTAGTTAACTGACTTGCATCTTTATACTCTGGATTTGTTGCGGAGATGATATAATCTTGTCCAGTTATAACAGCAAATGAGCACTTACCAGAATCTGTATTTTTTGTTCCTACGTCTACCAGGGTGGTTTTATTTGTAAGTTTAACAGTAGCGTAAATTGGTTGATTATTTGAACTATCAACTGTTAAAATTTCAAGGGTTGCTGGGTCCCCTGGATTCGGCTGGTATTTTTCTGTTAAGTATATGTCTTCGTAGTCGTCACCTGAATAGTTGTAGGTATATTCTTCCTGATCTATGTAAGTTCCTGCATTTACGTAGATAGTATATCCATCCCCATATGGTAGATTTGGAACTGTAAACATTCCGGTGGTAATTATCTGTGATTTGTCAACTACCCCTGTCTTTACGATTCTTACTGTTGCTGGGAGTGTATATAGAGTGGTTCTGCTGTTTGGTGTGAATAATCTGATGATTAGATCACCCATATTACGATCCATGGTAATCTCTTCGGATGTGTTCCAACTGTCTACAGTTACTGTTTGGGTATGTGTTGCATATTTATTTGCAGATACTGTTACTGTAAGTTGCTTGCGTGGTAAATATGTAAACTTACAGTTGGATGCAGTTGTTTGTGTTTGTGAGACACTAGGTCCAGTTATATTAACACTTGCAACAGTTACAAGCCCTATTTTGTCAGTCTTGCTGTCTAATAGAGTAATAAGGAGGTTTCCTACCGATGGGGTTAAATCTACTTCTTCTACATAGACTGATGCATTTTCACATGGTGATGCAGTTTCCTTAGAAATTGCTATCTTTTTGTTTTCCCAATATGTACTTTCAATTGATAGATCTATTGAACTATTAGATGCAAACGCAGTTGATGGGAATATAAGTTCACCGTCTGTTGGAGAATAGATTAAACTATCCTTTAGGTCAACTACAGTTATTAATCCACTACCCTTAATTAGTGTATCTAATTCAGAGTCTTTGAATTGAATAACTATTGGAAGTATGCGATCATCTTCCTGGGTTGTGAGGTTTACTACGGAGGTTACTGTAGATTGCGCTGAATCGCATTTTAGGGTTGTTCCTGATTCAACAGAGGCAAATCCATTCTTACTGAAGTTGATGTCTACTTCGGATTGTTTACCAGCGTCTATTTTAGTTTTAAGGTGGAATGTTCCGGTATATAATCCACCACCTGCATCTTTGAGAGTTATTGGTGATTTAGGAATATCACTGCCAGTTACTATTACGCTACCACCAGATACAGGACCTTCTGCCTCTCCGTTTTTACATGTTGCACCTTGGTTTCCTGCTCCAGTTACGTATACTTTGAGTGTTGCATCCCATTCTTCAACGTCTGAATTTGGACCTTTTACAAATACAGTAAAGTGGCATGTAGATGTATTTTGACCAGGTGCTACGGTTTGTAATACTGATGCTTCTCCTTCTGACCATCCATCTGCGGTTGGAGAAACATTCATGCTTAACTTGTATTGGGCGTTTTTACCGCCAATTTGTGCGGTTGTAACTTTTGCTACCCCGGTTGCCGGACCAGATCCTTTAATATTAGGAGTTGTGCACGATGAATTCTCTACGCTTCCTCCGTTAACTGCATCAACAGAGAATGTAACATCAGAGTATACATCTGCTGGAACATCAGCGTTGGTATCTTCTTCGAGGACATTAACTGATACATTGATGATGCCCGGTCCTGCTAATTTGAATACTACTGAATGTGCTTTTCCTACATTGTTAAATGAAATCGAGTCTACGGCACCAATAGAACTTCCATCTATTATAGTATCAATAAGTGTAAATCCATCATTTGGGGTGCAATAAACATCGGTGGATTCCCCTTGCTCTACCATGATATCCTGGAGTGGATTTGTAGTGCATGCGCCCGCAGGGGTGGAAGATACAGAGATTTTGAATTTATTGGTATTTGCATCGAAGGTAGAGATAGTTACACTGTGAGCCTGACCTACTTCTGTAAATTCAACTCCTGATATCGCACCAAATGATTTACCATCGATTGCTACGTCTTTGATGTGATATCCATTTACTTCTCCAATATCGATTGTTACATCGTCGCATTTCATTACCTCTGCATGCAGTGGATTAGCAGTTGCAGTAGTTGGACAATCTACTGTTATTGCGTAGGTAGGAGATGCTAGGAATGATGCATGTAATGAGTGTGGATTTCCTACACCTTTGAATGTAAATTCTGCTGGGCGACCAACATCTTTTCCATCTACTGTTACAGATTTAAGATAGGAATTGTCATTAGCAGACATTGTAACAGAGAGTTCTCCACCATGTTCTACAGTTTGTTGTCCAGTTGGATCACATTTACCTGGGCCGTCAGAGGAGATGTTAATTACGTGATCCCCAGTTCCTTCTTTAAATACTGCGTTGATCTTATGGTTCTTACCAACACGATTGAATTCAAAGGTTTCAGATGCACCGTATAATACATCGTCTACAGTAAGGTGGTCGATATACCAGCCCGAGGCAGCCTCGAAATCTATGGTTCTCTTACATCCTGCATTAACGCCAATTGCCGATGCATTTGGTTTAATTGTCCCGCTTCCTTCTTTGGTTACGGCTATTGAATAGTCGTATGTTCCAAAATTTACGGCTACCGTATGGTTAGCACCTATGTTTGTAAATGATAAAGAATTTGCACCGCTATATGTTTTGCCATCTACTAATACTGACGTTACTCGATGTAGTTTATCTACTGGAACAAAGGTAAGTTCTACACTATCTCCAGAAGCAACACCAAGTTTGGTTCCGTTTATTGCAACACCATCTGCGTATACTGACCCTTCCCCGGATTTAGTTACGGTGATTATATAATCTGCGGGTTTTGTTACAACGGATATAGTATGATTCTTTCTGATGTTAGATAATGTAATGGTACGTGCTGCACCTTTATCTGATCCATCTACAAGGATCTTTGCAACACAGTATCCTTCTGCTGTAGTTATTTTGAAAGTCTTAGAGCTTCCAGTTGCACATGTTACGCTACCTGATGGTGAAATTGTTGAATGGGAGTCGGCAGATGCTGTAACTGTCCAATCCCCTGTTCCAAATTCTACTTCAATGGTATGGTTCATTCCTACATTATCGAAGGTAAATGAATCGTAACAAGAAACTGCTTTTCCGTCTACTTTTACTGAACGAACTGCGTTAACTCCGGTTGGAGTGAAGAAGAAACGCTGTGAGCCTCCCTGAGCAATTTCAACAGATGGTCCTGGTGGTGTAACTGTTCCGCCACCAGTTCCTGTAGTTGAAACAGAGATTGTATAGGTTGCACCCTTCTTAAATGTGGCTTCAAGAGTATGTGGACCTGTTACATTTGTAAATGTATACTTTGCGATTTTACCTTGGGATACACCATCGACTTTAACGTCTGCAACACCATAACCTTCGTCAGGAACGATTTTAAAGGTTTTTGATTTACCATAGGCTACTCCGACATTACCGTCGGGGCATACCATTCCGTTATCATCATGGGTAACGGTAATCATAGGTACGCCAGTTCCACCAGTGAAATCGGCCTCTATTGTATGATCACGGCCTACTTTCTTGAATGTGTATTTGGAGATTCCACCTTTTGAAGTTCCATCGACTTTAACTTCACTTACAATGTGACCCGATGATGGCATTATGGTAAAGGATTGGTCTTCTCCTTTTTTGACGAATACTGTTCCAGATGGGCTAATTGTTCCATCGTCTACAGTAGATGTTACAATTTTATATCGCTCTACGCACGTGTAGTTATTATAATAGAATACGGTGATAGATGCATTTCCGGTTGCTCCTCCTGGGTATGTAATAGTCAAGTTAAAACTGAATGGTTTACCGTCTTCTGATTCGTATCCAGAGATTGAGAAGGATTGGGTCACCGGGGCAAATACGGCAGATACGTCTGGTGCTGCTCCCATTGTTACAGAGATGTTACTATCACTACAAGATACGGATGCTGAACCGCTCCCGCTACAGTCTGTTGGAGTAAAGGTAAGCATTCCTACTCCACCGGCAATCTTGCATGAACCGGGTGATACGCCAATTGATGTAGTGCCGGTGAATGTAGCAGATGAAATATCTATAGTTGCGGTGTTAAGTTCTTCGTTGTCGTCGGTAGTTCCATCTGATCCATCATCGGAGCCACCAGAATCACATCCCCCGTCTGATTCAGGATCTACGTCGTTCTTTGAACATGTAGAATCGTCACCATCGTCGGTGTTGTCATCATCAATGGTTATAGTAGTTTCAGTGGATGATCCATTACCCCCACCAGAATCATCGTAGTTATTATCTTCTTCATTGTTACAGGAAGTGGTTTTACCATCATCAATACTATAGGTAGTTCCAGTTCCACCTACACCATCATCTAATGAGCCCTTTGGAGAATCGTCATCGGTATTGCCTGTTCCACTACATGCCCCATCATTGATAATTACTGGCTCTAGGAGATCGTATGACACTGGCTTTGCTTTATCATCTACTGTATATTCTGTCATGTTGAAGAGTCATCTCCTTTGTAGAGATTTACGGTAACAGACCTATTGGATACTTTACCGGCTGTATAATATTCTGGATTGTATGGATCAGTATATGCATCTCCATATTTCGATACACTTGGATCATCGCAACGAGGACTTCCGATATTTACTTTAACGTAGATTATATCGTCTGTAGATGCTGGAAGTTTAAGTTCATCGTCAATGAGGAACATACCACCACCGTTACCACAAGAAGCAGGTGTATTGGTATCAGAAGTCCCACCTGATGATTTAGCATCGATGATTTCTTTCCATCCTTTGAATTTGTCAGTGGCTGTAGAACCTTCTACTTCAATAACACCATAGTCTGCGTATACGTCGGTATCGGTTGAAATGCTATTTGCCCCGTCTACAAGAGATAATGTGGATTGATAAATATCGAAGATGCTTTTTTTATCGTCACCGATCACGCAGGTGGTCCCATCTGATGAACTTAATGATATTTCACGGATGATGTATTCTTTCCATGGCATTATCATTTCTGGCTTGTCCTTTTCAAGGGTGAGATCACCAATTTTGTTAAATGAATCTGCTGGTTCTGGATCAATGTAAACTGTACTTACATCGCCCCAGTTTACTTCGTAAGATACAGATCCTTGGGCACGCTCTTCCATTACACGGGCCGCAATAGCGTTTAATTCTGCTTCACTGAATGCTCCGTCTATTTGATATGTAACTGAACGAGCGGGGTCGGTTCCTGCAGATCCGGTGATTATCTGGGAGCCATTGGTACAACGGACATATACCATAGTTGCCGGAACCTGGGTCTGGGATTCTGTCTTTTTAGATGATGTGAATAATGGAATAGATGCTCCGGTAATTTGTTCGCGTGTGCGTCCCGCGTATAGTTTTCCACCAAGAGAACCGTCAGCATTGAGGCGGATATCGAACCACATATTGTATCCACACCAATCCATAATGACTCGCTTTAGTGCCATAAAGATGCTCATATGCGTTAATACTAGGGATGGTAACCCCGAGCTTTCGGTCTGGCCTATGATAGAGGTACGACTGGATAATTCTTGGTTTTCACTGGTATCTACAAATTCAATGGATATTCCACTTTTGTTGAAATCATTGACTATTTTATCTATGTAATATCCAATGGTGCGTTTATCTCCTGACCATGGTTCACGTCCATCTATACGAACTTCTGGTTGGAATAAACCGATGACTGAATCTGATTGACACTTAGAATCCCATAGAACATAGGAAATTTCATCAAGACGGCATGATGCACGTCCGTCTTTATCGTAACTACGCTCACGCATATATCCATCGAACACGCGGATGTTCTTATAGAATATCTTTGCATAGTTCTCTTTGGTCATATCAATGGCAAATTCTTCTATTGTTTTGAATGTTGCATTACTGACCTTGTCCATATACTTTGTTACTTCTACGTCAGTGATTGCAGTCTTATTGCCGTTATTTAATGCAACGTGCCAATCTGATAAGTAATCTACCATATCCACCCACCTCCAGAATTAACAATACCAAATAATGTTAATGTAACATTGAGAAATCCAGCAGTCTTTGCATCACGTTCAGTTGATATACCATCAATGAGCCATAGAGTTCCTGGAGTCATTTCTGGGTATTTTGATGATGCAGATGCAACTCTTACATATTTACCTGCATGGACTTTTGCCATGATATCATAACAAGTATGTCCGAAGGGGTATGACTGGTCACCAAAGTGTCCTTGTATACTCACACTACGGCCCTCAGAACCGAGTCTTGTAGTGAAGGGGTGGGGAAAGTATGGTACGTATTCATAAAGGGCACGTGCTTCGTCTGTGATGCGTTTAACACAAAGTGGTGGTAACGCCCCAATCTTGATATATGTATCAGCAACTTCTGGGTCTGATTTGTATAAATCAAGGATCAGGTTGTCGGTCATTGAGTCGCCTCACTATCGGTCCATATATATGATAAGACCATTGAAAATTCGAAGATTCCGCGCTTTTCTGCTGATCTATCAAAAGAGAATGAATCAATGTTCCATTCTGAATTTGGGGCAAGTTCAAAGATTGCCCCCGCTGCATTATCTATTACCTGTACTGTAAATCCTATATTTTTGAAGATATCTTCGTAAGAGGTTATATTTGATGCTGCTGCAGATGCACCTTCAAATACTCCAGTGAGGGTCACAGTGCGGTTTTCGATACCTTGGACAAGGACCTTTGGTGTATCACCATATCCGGAGTATTCCTTCTTAGCTCTTGTATCGGCCTGAATACGCTTAACATGAATATTAGGAAAAACGAATTTAGGGGTTTTTATTTTTCCCTTACATCCTGATTGTCCATTGTAATTCATGGTTTCTTTATATTCATTTACCTGTAAGGAAAGAACCGCCATGATTAGTACCTCTTTGCATATATTCCAAGTTCCTTTGCAACTTTTCTTACGATATCATCAGTGGTTGTTTTGTCTGCATTTCCTTGAACAGTTATGTGAATGTCTATGTTTTGTTCTATAGACTTTCCACCTGATGTTGAATCACTGTTTATAACTTGGACTTTACCACTATATATATCATCTAAATTCGTACTTCCGTAGTTAGATTTTATTGCAGATGCATCGTTTGATTTTGAAATTGATGCAGATACTTGGTCTCTTGTAGGAACATTATTGATTGTATTTGAGATCTTTTCGGTTATCTGGTTGCTTACTGCATTCTTTAATACATCGCTGATTGCACTTGATAATACTGAGTTTCCAGTTTCAACTCCCTGGGATAACTGGTTGATGATCTCATAACCGGACTTTGGAAGTCCTACTAGAGGTCCTTCCCTTACAGGTGAGTGCGGAATCTGACTTGATGCACCCGAAAGAGCATTCTTCATTGCAGAGGTAATTGCACCCTTGCCTGAACTAATACCTGCTGCTACTTGATCTGCAATCTTGCGACCTGCTGATCTTGCCTCACTTGCAAACGCATTAAGTGCTGACTTTGCTCCACTTAATGCAGATTTCATGGAACTTCCTAATTTATTTCCAGAGGAATTAAGACTTGAAATCATTGCATCCATTGCAGTTGCAGTTGCTTCTTTCCAGTTACTTGATGAACTTACGATTTGGTTACCTGCGTCAAGGATTACTTTCTCCATTGCAGTCTTTGCTGGCTGATCTGCGTTCTTGATGCAGTCTGCGAATGTTTGCATTAATTTATCTACTGCAGTCTTTACCTGGCCCTCACTTGCAGTTACACTGTCCGACATTGCACTAATGAGGTCCTTCATTACTCCTTTTAATTCACCTTCACTATTAGATACTGTCTTTGTTGTATCCTTCATGGTGTTGTCCATTGCATTTTGGACATCCTTTGTACCCTCGATTGACTTACCACTTGCAGACATTAAATCTTTCATTTTTTGTGCTGCTTCTGGATTTGTTTTCTCTATGATACTTACAAGTAACTGCATCTGCTCTTGCATCTTTGGACTGATTACATTACTGCTTGCAAGTTGTGCTGCCATTGATTCTGCAATTGCAACAGTTGCTGCATCAAAGTTACCTTCGTTGCTGGTAATTACATTGATTGCAGATTTCATCTGATCGCCAGTTGCTGCCTTAAATTCATTGCTTGCGGCGTAAGTTGCAGCCATACCCTTAACAATTGCTTTTACGGCCTCAGCGAACTTTGGATCTGTCTTTTCTACTTCCTTTAACCATCCATCATTCATTAAGGTGTTAAGTGCATGTGTTGTATCTGTATCGTTTTCGAATGTTGTCTTAACGGTATCTAGGTATTTATTTGCGCCTTCTGTTGCATATTGTGGACCCTTTTGATTAATGATGGTTCTAAGATTGTCTAGCATTGAAGAGGCAGCACTATCCATCTTGTTTGTAGCAGAGAATGTTTTATTGAATGAATCTACATAAGTTGTAGCATTCTCGGTTCCTACTTTTGTTGCTTCTTCTCCTGCAGCAGTTCCAAAGATAGTCATTATTGTGGCAGCAGCAGTCTTCATCTTTAATGGTGATGTATCAGTTATTGCAGATCCAAGTAATGAAATAATTTTGTCTGCAGTTCCTGGCATCTTCTGTGTAGCACCATCATTGATTCCATCTGTTACCGCGCCTGCTACATTGTTTCCGGCGTCGTTTGCAGCAGTTTTGTTAGACTCCATTCCTTGACCGAGTTGGTTTACAACTTCGGCACCAGATTTCTGAAGATCTTTTAGAGGTCCGCGTTCTGCGGGTGAGCGTGGGAAGAATCCCATGATCCATTCAAGGACTGATTCTAATGGCGATTGAATTACACTCTTTGCTTCTTTAAGGCCGTTTCCAACCTGTTCAAGGAGTTTTCCACCCCAGTTCTTTGCGCCAGTTACAAGTCCATCCCATGCAGTAGTTATTATGTTTATAGTGTTCTGGAATGTAGTTTGTAAGACTGATTGTGCAGATGAAATTCCAGAGCTTAAGTTAGTAATAATACTTGTTCCCTGTGCAGAGATTGTAGAAACAATTCCCTGAACGGTGGTTGTTATTACTCCGATTGTAGTGCTTATTGCACCAGTAATTGTTCCAGTTGCTGATGAGATTCCAGCACTTAGGTTTGCGATAATGCTTGCCCCTAGTGCGGTGGCTCCTGCAATGAGGGTCTGGATTGTTGTAGTTATTACGGTGATTAAAGTGGTTATTACACCGGTTACAACTGCGATTCCTGCAGATATTCCACTTCCTAAGTTAGTTACAATACTAGTTCCTAATGCAATTGCAGTCTGTGCAAAGGATGTAAATAATCCAGTTACAGTTGCAATCATCGTCTGAACAGCGGTGATTAGGGTATTGAAGTTAAAGATTCCTCCTTCACCAAATACTCCGGTAAATGCCTGGGTAATACTAGAGGCTAACCCAGTAAACTGTTCTGTTGCAGTTGCTATGAATGTAGATGCAGTTGTGACGAGGGTGTTAAAGTCTAGGATTCCACCCTGTCCAAAGATACCAGTGAATGACTGTAAGATGGTTGATGCAAGCCCACTGAATGACCCACCGATTGTATCTCCAATTCCACTGAATCCTGCAATGATATTATTTGCGTTAAGGATACCACCTTCTCCGAATACCTGATCCGCGATACCTTTAACTGAGTCGGATAATCCACCGAAGGATGATCCAATTAAACTTCCAATGCCTGAGAATCCAGTGATGATACTCTGTGGATCTAATAAACCTCCAGAACCAAATACACCGTTGATTGCACCACCGACGGCTTCTTTAATTCCAGTAAATGCACCACCAATTGAATTGCCGATTCCAGAGAATCCCTTGATGATACTTTGTGGGTCTAGTAATCCACCGCTTCCAAAGAGTCCATTTACTGCATTTCCTACTGCTTCTTTAATTCCACTGAAACAACCACCGATTGTTGCACCTATACCAATAAATGCATCTACTGCGGTCTTTGCTGCTGTAGAAGCCACTGATCCAATCGTATTAAGTGCGGTTCCTACGGCTGATCCTGCAGTGTTGAATGCACTTCCTATTAATGTACCTACATTACTAAATGCTGCTATAATTCCAGTAACTGATGTCTTTCCAAGTGAGACCATTGTATTGAATACAGTTCCTGCAATAGATGATGCTGTATTAAATCCTGCACCTATTACAGAACCAATAGTAGAGAAGTATGCCCCGATTTCATCTTTTGTATTTGAAGCCCCGGTTACAAGTGCCTTATATACAGTTGATGCACCAGTAGATGCTAGATTAAACCCGGCTCCAATTATAGATCCAACGGTGCTAAAGTATGATTTTACTTCTCCAACAGTGTTACTTGCTCCGGTTGATATAACTTTATAAACTCCGGATATTACACTTGTTGCTCCACTAAATGCGGAGGAAGCAAAGTCTGATACTGCTTTTGCAGCCGGTCCTACATATTTTTGTAGTCCTGCTGCTAGACCTTCTCCAACAAATCCTGAAACAAAGTCACCAATTGCACCGAATCCTTTCTTTAGTTCACCGCATAATGTCAATACTAACTCATCGATACCTTTTCCAAATAGAAGGAATCCAGCGGTTAGACTTGCTAATACTTCTCCTACCTGACCAGGAACCAATGCCTTAACTGTATTAATTATATTCTTAAAATTGGAGAATCCCTCATCTGATACATTATTTGTTGCGTATTCTGCAAATGCTGCAGTTACACCAAAGTCAAAGGTACTTACGATCTTACTCCATCCAGTTCCAGTAGCCTTTTTGACTTTATCTTTTAGATCTTGTGCATTTACAGCGGTCTTTGCTTCTTCACCAACTAGGGCCATTTGAGTATACATAGATGCAGGTAATGCAACCATGAATGCTTTACTTAGAAGACCAAGACCAGTTTGTGCTACACCTGCTAGTTTTCCGGCATTAACCCCGACTGCTACTGCAGCTTGATCTAACTTACCAAAGACTAATCCTTTTGCTGCTGCTGCTTCTAAGGTTTTACCTAATGTAACTGTACCATCTAATACTTTATCTAATACAACGAATCCCGCAGTTATTCCTGCAACCTTTCTTACTGATTCACCGAGTGATTTTGATACATTGGTTGAACCGTTGTTAATTGCAGTTACGAGGTCGCCTACAGTTAAGAATACACTGAAAAGATTTGGAGTAAATGATTTCTTGATTGTGTCAAGGGAACTCTTAAGACCATCAAGGTTCATGGTTTTAAGAATATTATCTCCAAGGTCACCTGGTCCAGCAACGATCTTTGATACTACTGCATTAAGATCGATTGTCTTTTCTTTCTCTGGAATCTTTGAAGTATCGATGCTTATTTCGGTACTAATTGGTTTAAGATTAATCTTGTTCCAAAGTTCAGGAATGTCTTTGACTAATTCATTGTATTGTTCAATACCAGATGTATCGATTGTTGGACGTAGTTTACCTATGCTTCCAATTGAATCGTTTAATACCTTGATTGCTGTTTCTGCCTTGCCCATTATGTCAAGAGCATCTTGTAGAGCACTGGTATCTGCATCGAACTTACCAAGGTCCATCTGCTTTTCTAATTCAGTTAAGATCTTGCGTAGGTTGTTTGCTTTTGTATCTATTTCATCAAAAATTCCAATATCTCCAACTGCTTTAATATCTATTGTTTCAGAGGTTGGAATCTTCTTAATTGAATCTAATACATCGTTAACATTATCTTCTACGGTAAGAGAAATTGGGGCTTCTAATTCCCTTGCGGCTTCGCTAAGTTTTTCTAATTCTGTTTCTGCAGATCTTGCATTAAGTTTGATCTGCTGTTGTGAGATAAGTTCGATATCTCTTAGTAAATCTGTAATCTTTGTAGTTACATCATTTACTGATTCTGTCTTTGCGTCGATTGTTAGAACATATTTATTTTGTATGAGGTCTTCAGCGGTTTTAAGTAGATCTGTTGCTTCCTTTACCTTATCTGAGTATACCTTAATGTTTATGTTTTCGTTGTTTAATTCATAGACCTTGTCAAATAACTTGTTTGATTCATCTAATAAACTCTTAACATTTACTTTTGCTTCTTCGGTGTTAATCTTGACCTTTGCTTCTTTTATTGTGTTAAGATATGCCTCGATTTGCTTAATTGCGATTGAGAGTGGTTGTGGAAGAACACTTACAGATACTTGTGTTGTTACTTGCTGTGGAATTGTATTAATCTGGGAGATTACATTCCCTACGTTTACCTGGTTGTTTAATGAAACCGTAATTGCTTTGTCGGTTAGTTGGTTGATCTGATTTAGTATTGGGTTTACGTCAACTTGATTATTTAATGATACATTTATAACTTTATCTGTTAATTGATTTAACTTATCAAGTATTGAATTTACATTTACAAGGTCATTTGACGAGATATTAATGACCTTATCACCCAATTGGTTTAATTTATCGCGTATTGAATTTACATTCACGTCATCATTTGATGTAATATTGATTACTTTGTCTTTAAGTTGATCAATCTTATTTAATACACCCTGGACATTTACATCTTCGTTTGCGTGAATGTTA
>Ga0079303_10000023_pt1 | contig 39524 bp, 66 predicted proteins | sample Methanogen_OWC_FD_77073 | JGI IMG/M metagenome (GOLD analysis project Ga0079303, IMG submission 77073) | Enriched soil microbial communities from Old Woman Creek wetland in Ohio, USA - Methanogen_OWC | ecosystem: Environmental > Terrestrial > Soil > Wetlands | place: USA: Ohio | collected...
CGTTTTAAAATAACAATATTATCATCATCTGATTTATTTAAAGAAGCAGTAATTTTCTTCTCATTATTAAGTTTAACAGCTAATCTATCTAACCATGTATCTTTTTTATTCATTTAGGGATTAAACCTCCTATTATTATAAAACTAGATTCCAATTAAAAAATATTTTTTTAATTATTTTTTATAACTATTTTTTTGTATTTTTGTTTGTTTTCTTAGCACTTGTTTCTTCTGTTGATACTTCCTGATCTTTTTCAACTTCTTTTTCCATTGAAGATTCAATAGAAACCTCAGTTGTTTTAACCACTTCAGCATCTTTAATAGTTTGTACTTCAAAGGTTTCTGGTTCATTAGAAATTTCTTTGTTTACATCTATTACAAAAGAATTGTTACCTAAATCTTTTACTTCAGCATCAACAATGTTTTGTACAGGTTCGCTTGAAATGTCACCATCAATTTTTTCGATAATTAAAAAATTCTTATGTGCAATTAAATCGCCATTTTCAATATCTTCATCATTAATATATTTCCATTCATTTGCTTCTGAACGAAACACTAAATTTAAACTACGAATAATTAAATTACATTTTTGAGCTAATTTAATTCTATACAATAAAAACACTCTCCTATTTTTAAACTATTTATTTATTAAATATCATTAAAATTAATATTTATTTTAAACTTCTATTTAATTAATAGCTTCTAATTCGAATTCTATTACCTTTTTATGCTGTTTTTTTGCCATTTCTACTTCTTTTATGCTTTGTTTTCCTCCACCTATTTTATATAAAACATCAATATATTCAATAAATGTTTCGCTTTCGTCGCCCCATGTCTCTCCTATTATAATAATTTTATCTAAATCATATAATTTATCTTCCATTCCTTCTTTGCATATAATACCTGTTAAAAAATAACCATATTCATCAGCTTTTTTATATACTTCAAATGGTATTCCATATTCTGTCCCACCTGAAACGATCTCCACATCTTTAAAACTATATGTGTTTCCAATATCTTTAAATATTTGTTCTAAAATTTCATCTGATTTTTTAAAATCAAATTTTGTTGCACTATAGCCTATAAACCCAAGTCTAATCATATTTTCTCCTTAAATATAAAAAGACAACCACTTTTACGTGGTTGCCTTTTTTTTAATACATTCTTCACATAATGCTATATATTTTCCTGTGCTACCAACATCAATTTTGTTTTCATTTTTATGATCTAATTTAAAACTTAAATATGCTTCTTGACCACAATCTACACATACCGCATGTAACTTATCTACATGTTTTGATATACAAGCTATATAAGGTACAATGTTGCCAAATGGTTCACCATTACTATACATATCTAATCCAGAACAAATTACTCGATATTTTTGTTTAATTAAATCGTTAATCACTTCTATTAATTTATCATCAAAAAAACCTATTTCATCTATACCTATAACATCTATATCATCTGTTAAATAATTGTATATTTCTTCTGCTTTTTCAATAGAAACTGCATCTAACCCTGTAAAGTTATCAAATAATTCATTTAAAACATTATCAATATTTGAATCTATTTGTTGTAACATATTTAATAATAATGTTTTGTTTTTTGCATTATCATGAGTTAGTATTTTATTTTGAGAATATCTATTATCAATGTTAGGTTTAAATAAAATAAATTTTTGACCAGCATATTCTACACGTTTTAATCTTCTAATTAATTCTTCCGATTTACCGGAATACATACTTCCAAAAATCAATTCACAATATCCCATATCTACCAATTATTATCCTTACTAATTACGCTATATACTTTTAAATTATCAATTTTGTTTTTTACATCATTGATTTCATTCATTACAGTATGAAAATCATTGCGATTATCATCTATAGTAATTCCTTGATTATAAAGAGATAACTCTAAGTCTTTTAATTTATTATTGACTGTTTCTATTTGACTAATAATACCCATACATGTATTTTGCAATAATAAGTTTCTATTATTTAAGTCATTCAAAAACATTTGCAATGTTTCTGTTAAATTATCAAACTTAGCGTTTAAAAACTTTATCTCTTGTTCTACTCTATTCATTATAGTGTTTCGCTAGTTGTAATTTGAATTTTAATTTCTCCATCTTTATTTCGTTTTAATACAGCTTTTCTTTTTGTGCCATCAGTTGTTGTTATTGTTTCAAGATTGTATTTTAATAATAAAGTGAACAATTCTCCTTTAGCAAAATCGCTCCACTCGTTATCAGTCATAATTTTGTTTGATTCTACATTTTTTGATTCCATGTTATTTTGCCTTCTTTCTGTTTTTACTATATGATTTTAAAAATCTTTGTTCTGATCTTTCTTCAAAAATTATTTCTTTTAATAAATATAAAACACATATATCTTCTATGGATAATATTTTTATATCTTTTTCAGTTAATACTTTAAATTTTTCACCGTATTTTTTTATAGCAAATTCAAATTTTGTTTGATTTAATTCATTATTCTTTAAAGAAGATGGTTTTATTTCTATGACTTCTTTTGTGTTATTTAGATAAAAATCAGGAAAATAATTTTTATTTTCATCTTTAAATTTATATTCAATTTTAAATTTATCAGTCTCAGCGGTTTCAAATTTGACATTATTATCTATAAGATATTTTAAGTAAGACAATTCTAAACTACTTCTAAAATAATAAGTTTTATAATATCCACTCCAACCATGACCTGCACTTTTAGGTGGTGGTTTACCAAACATACCATTATTTTCTGCATGACGAGCAACTTTAATTTTCCACTCTTTAAGTTTTTCATTGGCGATTTCTTCACCATGTTTTTCTACCCAAACATCATAAATACTTTTTCCATACATAGGGTTGTTTGTGTGTGACATTCTAGCACTGTGATTATTGTTAAATTCTTTGAATTTTTCATCAGCTATTTCTTTACCATATTTTTCTACCCAAGTAGTATAGATATTTTTACCATATCTAGGATTGTTTTCACCTTTACTCTTCTCACTCTTTTTTTTTAAATATTCTTGTTGTTTCTTATCAGCTATTTCTTTACCATATTTTTCTATCCATCTAGTATAATGTGGTATTTTACGTGAACATTCCCAACAAATAGCATTTCTTTCAGTTGAATACTGATATCCAGTTTTGCTTTTATAAATAATTTCTTTTTTGCAACTTGGACATATTCTTTTTAACAAATCCATATATTACCTCTATTTTATTATTTATAAAGATAATATACTTATTTTTAATTTATATATTAGAATCCTGCGCCATCATCAACGACAACCCGATTCATTTTACCTTTTAAAAATGTATTCATTACATCACCATGTACAAATTTAGTAAAATCTGCATTGTTTAAAATCGTTGCTTCATCAGTATTAATATTTGTTGTATCTGTATCATTCATATTTTCTTATCCATCCTTTTTTGTTTTTATTTTATTATACAAAAAAAGACGGTTTTTTTACCGTCTTTTTAAAAAATTATCGTTTACTTTGAAAATAAATATCTTTAGCTTTCACTTGAATGATTTTCATTTCAGGAAATAACAATCCTGTTAAATGTCCTCCATGCACACAACCAGTATCTAATCCATAAATATTATTAAAGATATAAGGTTGTTCGTGTACTATATGACCATAAATAATTGTTTTCTTACCTTTATAATTTAATTTCCAATCAGTTGGGAATCCATCTGCACCTTTTTCACCAGAAGCATTTGCATATAAACAAACACTTTCTATATCCCGATTATTGGTCATATTCAGCACATCATCTCGCCAACTACCATGTACTGCAATTACATTGTTTCTAGCAAATGCTTGATAATAACTTCCTTTTTCATATAAAGTAATAAATTTGTTTTTTAATTTTTGCTGTTCTTCTTCTGATAATTTTTCCAACTCTTTAATAGTAGTTCTAATTCCACCATTAACAGATACTTGGTTCCCTTTAAAATAACGATATACTTTATTACAGTGATTTCCCCGTATTAATTTTGCTTGATTATTAATGAATTCATCATAAACATGATTGATTACACCTAAACTATTATTACCCCTATCCGCTATATCCCCTAAGTAATAATTTTTTCTGCTATCTGGTTTTAATTTTAACAATTCTATTAATTCATCATAACAACCATGTACATCTCCAATAAAAAATGCTTTTTCCATTTATATATTCCCCTTTATTTAAAAAATAAGTAGTAGATTTCTCTACTACTTATTATAACAAAACTTTATTTGTTTTTCAATATATGTTGTTTTTATTTTATGCAAAAATGTTTACTGTACTTCCAAACAATTGTGGTGTTTGATAATTACTTACCTTGCCACCAACATAGCTGTAAAGTTCACCAGTTGTAAACATTCCGTTTTTGTTACTATCAGCTAATTTGTTAGTAATACCATAGTCAAACAATGCATTTGTAAATACACCATTGCTACCTACATCATAACTTACTTGTGAAGCACTAGAAGATGAGAAGATAGTATAACGACTATCAGCAACATGGGTTTTAAAGTAATTAACCAAACTTCCAGAGTAACAAGCATCTTCAACTAAGGTAACATGACCAGATGCACCAACTTTTTCTCCAATAGCGGTTAATTTTTTGTAAAGCATTTCATTGGAAATAGTATCTAATTCACTGGTGACGATGCCACTGGTATATCCATGACCACTATAATATACAAATACTTCGTCACCATTTTTAGCATTTTGCGCCAATTTGTCAAACGCACTTATGATATTACTCTTGGTAGCATTAGCATCAGTCAATTTATTAACATTGCTTACCTTTTCTTTGGTTAAGAAATTTGAAGCATCTGCTACATCATATTTGACCCCTGCTAAATCATAACTGGTTCCTTTGTAATCACCAATTCCAATTACTAAACCTAAGTCAAATCCATCTTTGGTAGGAGTAGGTGTTACTGGTGGTGTAGGAATAACAGGAGTAGTAGGAGGTTGTGGTGGGGTATAAGTAACAGGTGGTACTACAGGAGTATTCAAAAGTTGCTCAATTTTTGCTGTTGAACCATTACCATAAATGATATTTTGCAACTTCGAAGCATCCCAATTTTCAATAGTAATTTTATTACCATCTGCACTTGATAAGATAACATTATTTCCTACATGTGTAGCTGTTACAGCATTGGTTCCGGTGAAATTAATGGTATCTAAACTATTTGTAGTGTCAAATTTGATAACATCAGTTCCCCAATTATTATCAAATTTATAAATGTCATTACCTGCTCCACCAGTTAAGGTATCGTTTCCAATTCCACCATTTAAAATATCGTTACCAAATCCACCGTTTAAAATATCCATTCCTGCTCCACCAAGCAGTGTGTCATTACCATATTCACCAGAAATGAAGTCATTCCCCAATCCACCATCGATAATATCATTACCATTTGTTCCAGTAATCTTATCGTTGCCAGTAGTTGCTACACCAAGTTTGTTATTGATATCCGTAGCACTAAAAGTTCCATCAGAGAATTTAAATTGTGAAACTTGATATTGATCACCTGCAAACCAATTGTTGAAAGTAGTAGCGGTTTGTTTGTATTTGAATCGCATTACCAAATCATTACCATTTCTTGTGAAAACCATATCTGTGCTTCGTAAAGATGAAATATCGACAACATCTTGATCAGTTAAGTTTTCATGATAATTATCTACAGTGTTATTAATGAGAGAAGTGACATTTAATTTATAAACATCAGCCCCTGCTCCACCAAAGAAATTACCTGTACCCATCATAGTATCATTGCCATTACCGCCAAACAAATCACCTGTACCATAAATGAAGTCGTTTCCATCTCCACCTTCAAGGTGTTGGGCAACTACAGAACTGCCCCAAATATAATCATTACCTGCTCCACCATAAACAGCATCTTTACCACCAGTGTTAGTGTAAATTACATCATCACCAGAACTACCTAAAATTACTTCATCTTTAATAGTGCCAGTGATTTTACCTTTAACCTTAGTAGCATCAATTGTAAACGCTTGGGTTGGTGGTGTTACCGTTTGTTTAGGCTGATACACTGCTTTTGATTGTAGGTTAACACTATTGATTGTTGATATAGCCATAGCTACATCCCCTCCCTTTTTTATTATTAACATAACCCTTTGGGGTTAGTATAGCACAACTAACTAGCGTATGTAAACAAAATTTTCTGTAAATTTGTTCATGCTACAATATATTGCTGTCGTGTTAATTTACCCCTTATGAGTTATATTTATTATCATTCTATCACAAATTTTAAATTTTGTAAATAAAAAAGACAAGACTTTTATCCTATCTTTTTTATTTTTATAAAATCTTATCGCATACAATTAACATTTGCCTTGCAATATTTGATTTATACGATCATTTGCTATTTGACAGTATTCTTTTGAAATTTCAAATCCTAAAAAATTTCTATTAGTATTTATACAAGCAATTGCTGTTGTTCCAGAACCTATACAATTATCTAACACCAATGCTCCTTCGTTGGTATAAGTTTTTATAAGATATTCAAAAAGAGCTACTGGCTTTTGCGTAGGATGTAATGCATTTTTTTGCTTATCAGTAGCAAATTTCAATACACTAACAGGATATCTTTCTGTACTATCATACGTTGTTAAACCATGATTTCCATAACTGGATGGTTCTTTACAATTGATTTTATGAGATGCTTTAACCACTTTCCTTTTATGTCCGTTTGATTTTTGTGGATTATATATTGGTGATTTTTTATAAAATACACATATATCTTCATGTACTCTCAATGGCATCCTGTTAGCATTAAGAAATCCAGTTGGCGTTGTTTTTTCCCATATCAAATTATATTTCCACATTTTTTTATTGCTATAAATTAAATCTGCGGTAAACATTCCATTCGCAGTTAAAATAATAACACCGTTATTTTTTATAATTCTTTCATATTGTTTCCATAAAATATTGAATGGTATAATTACATCCCATTTGTTTTGTGTCGTTCCATAAGGTAGGTCACAAAGAATCATATCAACTGAACCATCTTTAATTTCTTCCATACCAAATAAACAATCTATATTATAAATTTTATTTACTTCTATCATTTTAAACTCCCATGAGATTTTTTACCTTTATATAAATGAGATGGTGGATGTGAAAATTGTTCCACATCCACCATTAAGCTATTTATAAAAACGTTCCGCATTCTCTACAAAACTTACTATTTGATTTATTTACCGTTCCACATGTTTCACATTTGAATTTAGTTTTTGTAGTTATAGGTTGTTCAACTTTTTCATCTTTTTTTATACCTTTTAATTGAAATGTAAATACATGTTTTTCATATTCTAATTCACCAACAATACCATTAACAAATTTTTGATTAGAAGTTGAACCTTTTACAGTAATTCCTTCATCTTGCTTTGGTAAAGAACAACAAACTTGTGTTGAAAAACTATCAGTAGTAGCACTTGAACATGTAAATACTCCTTTAGAAGTAGTACCTCTTAAAATTGACCACTGATTATCATCTTCTTGCCAAAATTTTTCAATTCTAGGTCTAATGATGGGTTTTTCATATTGTACTTCAATACGGATAATACCATCATCAATTTTATCTCCACGATGTTTTTGTATTTGTTCTGTCTTTTGAATAAATTTAAATTTATTTCCTTCATTCATACTATTTTCATCAACAAATCTTTGTATTGATGCAATAGAATTACCATCAACAATTAATCTTCTACCATTCATAACATTGGTTCCATCAATTTCAATACTTACCAATGCTTTTTTGTTACTAAGGTTTTTAAAATGTAATTCATATTCACTTCCAAAAGGAATATATACTACATCTTTGTCTTCGCGTAGAATTTTGCCATCTACTTTTACTACTGTTACAAAATCATTTTTAAACATTTTCACTTTTATACCATCCTTTTTAAGCGCATAGACTAAACGCTAATTTATATTAAAGTCTATTTTAATAAAGGGCATTCCCTTATTATAGTAATAAGGTTCAGACGTTGTTTTATAATCCATAATGTATTTTTTTAATTTTTCTTGTATGTATTCCTTTAAGCTTTCTTTATATGTTTTTATATCACCGTTTAATAAACTAATCAAATATTCATCTTTATTAAATGTAACATCTGCAAATAAATCATAATGTGTATTACAAAAATCAATACTTCGTATATTAATATGTTCAAAATCTTTAAACTTTACATATTCATCAATTGTAAATTTAAAATCTATTAAAGCTTCTTTAAATATCTTTTCCATACTATTGTTTATGTCTTGAATTTTCATTGATATTTGTTGTTGTATTTGTGGTGTTTGCGGTAAACCAAGAAAGTCGTTTAAATGTAATTTCAATTTTTGTTCTAAAACATCTATACAACAATAATAATAATCACAATTAATGGTTAACGTTATAGATTTTTCCATAGTTTCCTTTCTACATATATTCTAGATTAAATAGGTAAAAAATTTCTTATTCAAGTCACCATTTACCCCTGAATTGAAAATGTTTTTTACTTCAATAGGGTTTAAAATATGATCATAAATTCTTGCATCAGCTAACCATCCAGTAAAAAATCCATAAGGACTACTTCCATGTTTACCTAAAGCAAAATTAGTATCTAATGCTGTTTGTTTTGCACGAACCGCAGATGAAATACTATCGCCATTATAATAAATATTTATATTTGTTCCATTATATGTACCAACTATATGTGTAAATTTATTGCTAGGATAATTTGTCTGATTATATTTATTTCCTATCGCACCCTGTGATATTGCATTAGCATTTACTAAAAAACATAAACTATCATCATTAATTAAACAGTCGAAACCAGTGTAGTTTAAACCACTACTATTACATGTTCCCATAAACATTTGTCTACTAACAAAATCAGTTGGCTTTACCCATAAAGAAAATGAAAAACTATCAGGTAATGTCAATGTTCCTGTTAATGCTTTTGCACTAGGAAAATAAGCGCAATTATCATGATCAAATGAAACTAATGATGACCCACTACCTGATTGAACTAAATTTAAACTACCTACCATATCACTTGCATCTTCTCTTAAAGTCCATCTATGAATTAATGCCATTTGTTTATCACCTCAAAAATATTTTCTACATAAAAAATATAATATATATTTTATTTTATACTGTAAATTTTACATTGATTTGTATATAATTTTCAAAGTAACCATCAAATGCATTACGCACCAAATTTGTTAATATAGAACTAATTTCTTTTTCTAGTTGTGGTATACTCTCTTCAAGTTTGAAAATTAAATAATCTTCTTTGTGGAATTTAAAACAATATGTATAACCTAATAAATAATGATTAGGTATAACATATACAATAAACTCTTTTCTTGTTTGTAATTTATCCTTAATTGCATTTAAAAACATTCGGTTAGTAGAAAAATTTTCTAATGTTTTAATAGCACCACTCATCTTAAAATACTCATAATTTGACCAATATTGTTCCAATCTAATAATTCATTCTCTAATATTTCTTTTAATGTGAAAATCTCTGTATATACCATTTCAGTATCTTCCACTACACCTTTTGGTTGTTTGTTTTTACTTATAGTATTTAGTTCTTCATTAGTTAATTCAATTGAATACAAATGACATTTATGTATGGATAATGTACTTACGCATTGTCTAGTCTGATGCGATACTATTCTACTTTTATCAATGTCTAATCCAATTTCTTCTTTTATTTCACTAGTAACTACATCTAAATCGTCTTTGTCTGTAGTAGAAGAACCACCGGGAAGTTCATAGACAAAACATTTATCATTACATACAGGTGAACGAAATTCTCTTGCCATAACAATTTTACTATCCATTATGTTTTCTTCTTTTTTGTATAAAACAGCACTACACATATTTTTTCTACTTATAATGAATTCATTTTCTTTAATTCTATCTTCTGCTTTTATATACACATGTACTTTTAATACCCAAAAGAAAACTTTACGTGCTTTTGGCATAATAAATACATAATCTAAATCAGCATATCTTAATTCATTACCTACAGATTTTTGCATTCTATACCAATCTTGGAATTCATGACCATTCCAGATACATAAAGGGATATCTGTTTCAGCATTTTTTCTTAAACTACCATCTTTTACTTGTTCTATTGCTAATTTGCAAAGTTCTTTTAAATTATTAGCAAAAGGGATTTGATAGCGTTCTACTTCATGTTTGATATAATTGTTTTTTATCGCTTGATCTGTAAACCCACATACTATCTTTCCACTTTTACTATACATACCAAATTCTATATTGGATGTTAATCCCATATTGTTTTCAGTACGTTCTAAATACATAAGAATGCAATCTGCTTTAGCTAATGCTTTTTGTTCCCATTCAATTTGCTGTGTTAATGCATTATGGTCAAATTCTTTGTTAAAGTCTTCTGGTACAAAAACTACGCCATCATAATTTAATTCTTTCAAATACTCTAATGCTTTAATACGCCAACTGTTTTTTTGTCTATCTTGCAAATTAGTCCTTAATGTTGGCCCTGCTAAAAAAATAGATTTAGTATATAATGTAGGAATGTTGTTTTGTGCATAACAAATTTGGATTTTTTCTTTCCCTAATCTCTTCATTAGTTACCCCTTTAAATTTTAAATACATAATCAAATTATTTGTTTATATGAAAATTTAATAACACTATAACGCTAAGAGTATTAGTGATTTTTTCAATTCTAGAATATTTTAATTATTACCTTGTAAAAATGCAATATTAATTACTTTATTAACTATGGTTTTTAATTTTTGCTTATCTGGATAATAAATATATAATTTAAATACACCATTACCCCAATTATCTTTCAACCATTCATACCCTTCTGGCGAACTATTATATATATTATTGATTATATCATTTGAAATATAGTTTTTATAAAAATATTCACTTGTATCTATATTGATAAAATATATATTTGTTTTTTTGTATATTTTATCGAAATCTAAATGTTTATACACATAATCGAATTGTGATTGACTATAATAATATCCATCACTAAGTTCACTATATTGCCACAAATTTTCCATTATTTTTTTTAATTCCAGTTTCATTTTTTAATTCCCTTTTTTAATTCTTGTTTATCCAAACATCTTAAAACTCTTCTGTATTATCAAAAACTCTTTTAAACAATCTTTTCATTGCCATTAAATTTAGTTTTATAATATCTGTATCTTGTACCAATATCTCATTAGTTTTTTGATTATACAATAATGCAAATCCATCAGTAACTTCTTTTGTTACTTCTTTATTATTTTCATCTAAAAAAACAACTTTACTTATTTTCAAATTTATTCCCCCTTATTTAGAAATAATTTTTAAATTATATTTTTCAAAAAAATAAATTGGAATACAAACGCCTTGATTATTTTTTAAACACAATTCACCATTGAAAATTGTTGCTGGAAATTGATATACATCTTTATATTTTGTTTGTAGAATGGTTGATATAATTGTATATTGAACTATATCACCATCTTTTATTTCTATTCCATTTATATCATTCATTATAGATTCCTCTGAATAATTTGGGTAATCCAAGCTAAACAATCATTAATAGTTAATACACTTTGTTTAGAGTTCTTCAAAACCCAATTATCATTTTCTTGTTTATTATAGTAAACGCTATACACTGGTATGTTTTTAATGATACTAAATTTCTTACCATCTTTTTCAAAATACCAGCCGAATTGATCTTGTGACATTTTATAATCAAAACTTTTAATTATATTAGTATAATATTTATTTTCTTTACTATACATATTACAAACGCCTCTTTAATAAATATTTTGTTTGAAACTCATAAAAATCAATTTTTTCACCATCAATTGTAAAATCATCTTCAAAAAACAAAGATAATATATCTTTTGGCATAATTTTTAATAATTCTTCAGGATATCCATTAATCATTTTTTTATCAACATATTCACTTTGTAAACAATTATTAGAAATTACAGGGTGCATCTCGATATCGCTTGTAAAATGGTAGAAATCATTATTTTTTTTATAAGAACCAATTTTTACTATTTTAGCATTAGTATGTACGCCTATTGGTATAATTTTATTTTTATATAAAGAATCATTAATACAATTTGCATCATTAACAATAATATAATCAGCAACGATTCCTTCAAAATTACTATTTATTGAATAAAAATTAATTACACTTTTACTATTTTCAAGTTCGTTAACATTTTTGATATTTTCTTTTAAATTTTCGACAGTAGCACTAGCATTATTATGGATATAGGCAATTATTAATCCATTATAATTAAGCATTAACTCTATAATAGATTCCAACACTGCTTCTTCTATGCCTGTATTTGGAGTTTCTAAAATAGTTATAATTCGTTTGTTTTTATTTAACATAGCTTCAAACACTTGACGTTGTTGAAATAAAATTTAAACCACTTCCTTTTTTATTTTATTGTAATAAAAAAAGAGTGGATTTTTTACCCACTCTTTTTATTAAAAATATTAATTTTAAAAGGGGTAATTCACCCCCTTTTAATTTTTAGCATTTACTATAGCCACAATCACATACCATACAACCTTCTGCACGATGTAATTCTGCACCACAATCAGGACAAATAAATTTACTTGGTTTTACATTATGACAAGTTTCATGATTATCACATGATGAACATCCACCTGTACAATCTGCGTCTTTTTGAGTTTCAACCACTATTTCAGTAACAGGATTTAATTCACCTTTGTTTTTTAAAACTTTCAACTCATTTTCTAATGCTTTACCAATAATATCTGGACAAGACTTACCTTCTGAATGTTTATTTCTTAATGCAACATTACAACGTACACTTCTTAATTGGTCAATAATTTCTTTTAATGTACCTTCAGTAACTTTTTGTTTATTAAGGTTTAATTTTTCAGCATAAAATCTTGACAATCTAATAGTAGAGCTAATAGCTCTAGAAATACCTTCAGTCAGACCCTGGCCTGTAATGTTAAATTACATATCGCTACTATGTAACTATATTTAATCAAACTAACTTAATTTAACAAATAACTAAAATTTATAACTTAATATAATTTTTTAATTATCTAAACGAAGTCTATAATACCCATTTACCACGGGCAAGCAATTTTCTTAATTCAATTGCCAATTAGCTATATTAATAGCTGCATTTAAATCTCTATCTATTGTCAATCCACATTTTTTACAAACATAAATTCTTTCACTTAATTTTAATATCTCTTTTTTGTTTCCACATTGGCTACATGTTTTACTACTAGCAAAAAACCTATCTACAATAACTAAACTAGAATCATACCAACTACATTTGTATGTTAATTTGTTTCTGAAATCAGAAAAATTATTTCTAGCTATTGCTTTCGCTAACCTTCTATTTTTTAACATACCTTGTATATTTAAATCTTCTATTTTTATTGTTTTGTAGTTTTTAGCTAACCATGTAGTATATTTGTGTAAAAAATCTTGTCTTATGTTTGTAATTTTACGATAATATTTATTAAGCTTGATTCTCGCTTTTTTATAATTATTACTATCTTTCTGTTTTTTTGACAACACTCTTTGAAGAACATTTATTTTCTTTTCTAATTTGATAATCTTTTGTTTTGGTAATTTAGAAATTCTATTATCAGATTGAGTAGCAAATGTTTTTATACCTAAATCAATACCTATTGTTTTTTTCTTATTGTTTTTAAAAACAGTATTATCGTTATAAGAAAATCCCGCAAAATATTCATTTCCGTTAAATGATATGGTTATTTTAAAAACATTTTTCCCTTTTAAAAAAGATATATCTTCGGATGTTTTAATCTGATAGCCTGTTTTACTTAAATCATTGCCACAACCACCAATTTTATTGGCTTTTGCAATATGGAATATATTTGAATCAAGTAATAAATATCTATCAGTTTGAAAACTTTGTATATGATCTTTTTTTGTTTTAAATTTTGGATATTTTGATGTTTTTTTAAAGAACCTTTCTAAAGCTATATTGGCGTTTCTTATCCCAAAACCATATACTCTATTGTTAACTTTTAAAACAAATGGAAATTCAAAAGTTCTTTGTGAATTAAATTCTTTAAGATATTCTTTTATCTTTTTCTTAATTCCTAATTCAAAATAATGTTTATTTTTTTCCAAATACCAATTATATGCAAACCTTGCTACACCAAAACATTTATCAAAATATTTTTTTTGTTCTTCTGTTGGATAGATTTTTGTTTTAAATCCTCTATGCACACTTTCACCTCTAATTATATTATAGAAGTAAAAATGAACTTTATTTGATTTATGGTAAAAATTATTGATTAAATATATCTTATACTTTCATATAAGCACAGACTATATCATATACCTTTAAAAAGGCATCTTCCCACTATACTCTGCTTAGAGTTCAGTCGTTGAGGTTTATAAATAATAAAAATTATTTATCTTACCTGCTGATTACCCAATATAATTTATTATCCATTTTTAAATTATCTCTAAGGGATTTCCAGCATTTCAAGAAGTTTGCTAATATAAATTACTTTATATAAGGGACTCTAATTTGAATCCTCCGCTAGAACCAGTAAAGGCAAAAGTTTCAATAATACCTTCTTCATCATGATTAACTGTTAAATACAATTTGCCACAACCTGATTTATAACTAGTTGTTCCACCCTCTGTACGTTTTGGACGATCAATAGCACTGATTTCACCAATATCAATCGGTTCTTTTTGTGCTTCACTATAGTCAACCAAACCAACGTTAATGGGCGCACCCTCTCGTGATTTATCACGATAGACAGTTGTACCTTTAATATATTGTGATTTATATGCTAACTTATATGCAATATCAATATCTTCTATAGTAGCATCAGATGACATATTAATTGTTTTAGAAATACCACTATCACAATATTTTTGTAATTCATTTTGCATTAATAAATGGTCACGATAAGAAATGTCATTTGCGCATTTAAATACTTCTTGCCATTTCTTTGGAATACCCTCTACTTGTGCAGTTCCTTTTTCTGCAACTTTTTCCATTAATTCTTTAGTATAAAATCCATTTCGCTTGGCTACATCTTCAAAAAGTTTAGAAGTGTGAATTAGTTTTTCACCTGCTAATACTTTACGAATATACCCTAAAGCAAACAAAGGTTCACCAGTTATGTTAATTATAATTCGTTACATTATAACTATGTATTAAAACATATCTTATACTTTCATATAAGCTCAGACTATATCACATATCTTATTTCAAGATACCCTTCCACTTCAGCTTTACTTAAAGCTTACATATTTAGTCGTTGAGGTTTATAAATAATAAAAATTATTTATCTTACCTGCTGATTACCCAATATAATTATTTATTTATTATTTGAATTATCTTTAAGGGATTTCCAGCATTTAAAAAGGTTTGCTAATAAACATTACTGCTTATAAGGGGCATTTTTATACCCGTACCCTTCACATCCAAGTAAAGAGGTAAGTGTCCCTGTGGGAGCAATTGTTGTAGTTGCTGCATTTCTCATATATCCACTTGAACTAGATGTGATTAAATCCTCATATTCATCTTCTGGTAAAAACTCTTTATAAAACGCCAATGCTTTTTCACGGTATTGACTATTAAGATTATAAATACTTTCATCAAACACAGGGAAATTACCACGTTCTTTACCTAAAAGATAACTGTAGTAATGAGAACGGTCATTTAAAAACTTCATAATTTGTCCAGCTTTTTGTCTGCCACGATTACTGCCATATGGAATACCCATTAAAATTAAAACATCAGCCAGTGCTGTGATTCCTACATATTTTATCCATTTTTTCAAATGGTATGGACTATCTCTTCATATTTTAACAATATGCCTTGCACTTCGAATGGTATCTATCTCCATCCTACCTTACTCTTTTATCAATTAAGATAAAATTTCTTTAGTCTCTACATCTTTTAATTAAATTTTATTTTTAATTAACTGACACGGTATTACCTGCTATCTTTATTTAAAGACCGTAGGTTCTCTTACGAAGCGGATTCGTCTATGCTTATTTAACTTCTACCGTTAGCAGGATATTAATCCCACACCCTTTAGATAAAAAGGTTCACAAGGTTTTAATTGACCTAGTATATCAAGCCAATCCGTCTTTGTTTATCATGTTCTATTTTAATTTCTTTAATTGGATATTCATTTACGCTAACAATATTATCTAATAATCTTACTGTAGTTTTAACAGTTGTATCTAATGCATCCCAATCTATATCACTAAAATCTGATTTAATATGGTTTGCCAAATTAATGCTAGTTAATACACATGCATTATTTGGTGGGAGTGGTTGTTCCAATTGTTATTATCCTATAGCTTTTTATCTATAGCTCTGGGGATTTCTCCCATTTGATAAATCCACTTTATTATCTCATCGATTAGTCTTTTCTAATCCAGTTTAGCATATATTTTTACATAAAATTATGTATTAGAGACTCTTGGGAATTGTTAATTCCTATGCGTTACGATCTATTTGTTAAATTTTTAATAAATAAATCTCGGTATTGGCTTATCTTTCGACTTAGCTTCTCTTTTTAATACCACAATATTTAGTTCTTCACTAAATTGTCGGAACCGATTTTCTCTAATTTTTTAATTGAGGCAAACATTTTTACCACAATTTGATACAATAATACCTGATGCAAAACCATAAACATCTAGAATTTCATAATTTGTTATAATAGCCATTGAATTAGTATTTGGAACATGTAAATCATATACTGTTTCTTCGCCAACATATTCAATTGATTTTACAAAATAAAAATCGTCTTCATTTTGCTTGATAGCATCTACATTTAACGTTTCCATTTTAAGTTTACCTAAATTGTCAGCATAAAATGGAATTAATTCATCACCTGTTTTCAAATCTTTTAATTCACATCGTTCGCCATTAGCTAAAATAAATTTATGGTTTTCAGTGGCTTTTACAAATTCATTATCATTTAATGTTAACTTAAACACTTTTTTAATTCCTTGATTAACAACAAATTGAATTTTACAAGGAATTGTTTGTTTTGTTTCTTTATCATATCCAAATGTTTCAACATTAAAATTTTCTGGGTCAGATTCAAATTCTTTATAAAGTTGTTCTAATGGAATATAGTGTCGGTCATCAGCTACACCAATTAATGTATCACCTGTTAAACATGGATTGGTGGCAACTATCTTATATTTTGGAACTGAATTGCTTTCTTGCAATCTATCTAAAAAGATAATTCCCGGTTCACCATTTTTATGTGCTTGTTTAATAATAATGTCATAAATTTCTTTTGCTTTTACAATATATTCTGTTACTGGTGTTTGTTCTTCATCACCATTTGGATAAAACGGGATTCTTTTACCATCTTCATCTGCAAAAAACAATTCCCAATCTTTATCTTTTTCTACTGCATCAAAAAACTCATCAGTAACACCAACAGATAAATTAAAATTATTAATATCATTATTATCTGTTTTACATGATAAAAATTCCATGAGATCAGGATGATGTACACTCAGGATGGACATATTTGCTCCCCTACGAGAATTGTGTACAAATACACCACTAATAATATCTTTATTACCAATAGCAAAATTCCTTGTTAATGGAACTTCAATATCATAAACATCTTCATGATGTGAAAATTCAATAGATACAACAAATTCAGATTTAATACCAACATCCATTAATTTATCATTTGGCTTAAGGTCTTTTAATTCTACATATGTACCATCCTTAATCATAAAACGATGATCAGGTGTAGCAAAGAATTCAAGATTTGTTGTTTTAATTTTCCAAACTTCTGCATTATCTTTTGTCTTCCAAGATTTAGAGCATTGAGTTACAATTTGTTTACCATTGTTATATGAATAAATATATGTTTTTTTATTGATATCTTTAATAGGTTTTGCCCCATTAACAGTTAAAACTAGTGTACTACCAATAAAGCAACCACCTTGATTAACAGCTCCACAAGCGGCATCATATGCCTTTAAGAAAGGAATAACACCTGAACTAGATTTACCAGTAGATTTTACAATAGCACCCCTTGGGCGAAGTGAACTAAAATTATAGCCAGTATTATGTACTAAACACCCGTTACCCAATACATAGTTGTTATTTAACGCTACATTTAAATCGTAAAATTTTTCATTTTTACAATTTATTTTTGTAATTTTTTTAATTCGCACGAAATTTCCTCCAAAACAGTATTTATATCATTTACTAAATCATCTTCATGAATAACTAATACTTTAAAATTGTATTTTTCAAACAAAAAATTTCTTTTTTCATTATCAACAGCTATTCTATATTGTTTTAATTGTTCATCTCTACATGAATTTCCACCATGCCAATAAGAACCATCCATTTCAATTACAATATTTAAATCTAATAATAAATAGTCACATTCTATATAATATTTATTAGGTGCAATATTGAAATTTGCTTCTGTACATGTTACCAAAAAATTTCTAGTAAAATTAATATTTAATTTTTCAAGATATTTTACAAGTGAATTTTCAAATTCTGTTCTTTTTTTACCACAAATTGATTTTTTACCAATATCTAATATAGCTTGTATAGCTTTTTCATGTGAAAATCCTTGTTTTATCCAATAATCATATGAAAATGCACAATTTTCCTTAATAAGTATATTTTTTTTGTTGTAATTTTCTAACCCTTTTTCTTTACCATACTTATTAACAAAAAATTGCAAATCTCTTTTTTGGTGCTTTGAAACTTCTAAAATAGAATCCTCTTCTGACATTCCTTTATTTATCCAATATTCAATACAACATTTGCTAGATTTTTTTTGGTATGCACTTTGCATTTTTTTAGCTTCTTCTAAAGAATAACCTTTATTTAAATATCTTTCAATTGATGCTTGTGATATTTTTTTTTGTATTAAACTTATCTGTTTTTTTGCATCTTCTTCAGAATATCCACGTTTAACCCAATATTCTATTTGAAATTGACTTGTAGCTAATGGAGATTGTTTCATTTTTTTAGATAGGTTTTTGTAATAATCTTCTCCGTTATTTTGCTTAATTATTATAACTCTATATCTATATGAACAATCTTTTGAACATGTTTTGTTTTTTTTATTTTTAATTTTATTGCCGCAAATAGGGCAAACATCATTTTTCATGATAACAATTAATAATTTCCATATTTTCTGTTAAATCTTTAGCTTTGACCCATTTAAATTTACCGTTTTCCATTACTCCAAATGGATGATCATCTGTGCATTCAATAATAGAACCATCTTCAAATTCTATTTGTAGTTTTTCTTTTTGTTCAACATCCATTAAAAATGTTTTCATTACTGTTCCAGATTCAAATTTGTTTTTTTCAATATTGTAGGTTAAAACTTTCTCATCAACTTTAATGTCTTCAATGTTTTTTGATGTTTTATCTTCTAATAAAACTTTGGTTCCTTTTCTAAAACATCCCCCACCAGATTTATGTATTAACGATGCTTTTCTAATAGTATCAAAGATATCATTTAAATCATCATTAATCGGTAATACAAAGCAAGCAGAACCTTGTTGTTGTCTTCCGTTTTTACCAAAATTCATGATAGTTGGACTATTCGGCAATGCTTTTTGTTCTTCAAATAATCTAAAAAATTCTTGATGCCAATAATCTGGATTATCTTCAATAGACGCAATTTTTTCACTCATATCATTATAACGTTGATATGGTGTTTCATTTTTGTCTAAATACCGTTTTGCTAAAATTGTTTTTGCGTTTTCTGAAATATTTAATTCCAAATAAAAAACCACCTTTATTAAATGTTTATTGCTTTGTAAAAACAAAGCTGTGTTAAAACTTGTAAAACAAAAATATGTTTTATTCTTATGTTTTATTATATAGAAAATCATCTTTGATTTAAACACTTTTTGAAAAACAATAAAACACTGTGTTAAAAATCACAGTGTTTTATTAAAAGTTTTTATTTAAATTAAAAAACATATTTTATTATGTTTTTTTGAAATGTTAATCGAATAATCCTAGGTATAACTGTTTTTAATTCTTGTTTATCTGAATATAGAAAACAATAAAAATATATTTTTTTAGCAAATTTTTTTTCTATCCAAGTAAATCCTTCTTTTGATTCTTTTTTAACATCATAAATTTTTAAAAACTTTTGAGTTTTTATAGGAAATTTTTTATAAAATCTTTTCTTTTCTTTTTTAGTAGAAAATTGAATATTACTTCTAAGATGAATTTTTTTAAAATCAAATTCGCTAAATACAAATAAAAAATCATGGATATCATTGAAATAAAAACTGTAAGCCCAATAATTATCATCATCGCGGAAAATTTTAATTTTCATTATTTACCCCTTATTAATTCTACATTAACAATTTTATTAACAATCGTTTTTAATTCTTGTTTGTCTGGATACTGAATTGCTATTTTAAATATACCTTTTCCAAAATTATCTTTCAACCATTCATAACCTTCTAGTGATTGATAGTATATAGTATTTAACCAATTATCACTTATATATGTTTCTTTAAACCATTTCTCTGTTTCTCCATTGTTAAATAATATATGATGATATTTATGTAATTTAAAAAAATATAAATTTTTAAAAGCACAATCAAATTCTTTTTGTGTATACTTCAATTCATCTATATTATAATACCAATACCAGTTATCATTACTGATTATTGTAATTTTCATTTTTTCTTTTTCCTTATTAATTTTATATTGATTCTTTTATTAACAATAGTTTTTAATTCTTGTTTGTCTGAATAATAAACATATAATTTAAAAACACCTTTACCCCAATTGTTTTTTAACCATTGATAACCTAATGGTGAATTATTATATATTATATCTAACCAACTTTTATCTGTATATGTTTTCTTAAACCACATTTCAATATTTTCGTCATTAAAAACCACAAAACAATCTTCTTGTAACTTATCAAAATACAAAAACTTAAATATATAATCATATTCTTCTTGTGTGTAAATACATGGATTTATCTTATAATGCCAGTTGTGTGTAACCATTTTGCTAATTTCAATCTTCATGTTTCCTCCATAATTAATTCTATATTTATTACTTTATTTACAATAGTTTTTAATATTTGTTTATCTGAATACATAATCCCCAAAATAAAAACTCCTTTACTCCAATTGTTTTTTAAATACTCATATCCTTTTGGTGAATATTTATATATATTTATTAACGATATAAGGTGATGTGCTTCATATGTTTGTTTAAACCAATATTTTACATTTTCATCATCAAACCATATACTGAAATCCATACATAATTTATTAAAATCTAAATATTTAAATATATAATCAAATTGTTTTTGCTTGTATTTCCATTCTTTTATCATCTTATAACCGTAATATTCTTTCCCAAACGATGTTTTTACTTCTATTTTCATTATTTACCCCTTATTAATTTTATGTTAATCACTTTATTAACTATAGTTTTTAATTCTTGTTTATCTGAATACCAAATGGCTATTTTAAATACACCATTACCCCAATTGTTTTTTAACCATTTATATCCATCTAACGAGTTATTACATATACTTTCTAAACAATAATAATTTGTATACGTTTTATGAAACCATTCTTCTGTTTTTTTATCATTAAAACTCATCAGTCGGTTTTTATCTAATTTATCAAAATCTAAATATTTAAAAACATAATCAAATTGTTTTTGCCTATAATTGAGATAAATTATATTATAACGCCAACCCTTACCATAATTTTTTATTTCAATTTTCAATATATATACCCCTTATTAATTTTATGTTAATCACTTTATTAACTATAGTTTTTAATTCTTGTTTATCTGAATAATAAACATAATATAATTTAAACACACTTTTACTCCAATTGTTTTTTAACCACTCATAACCCTTTGGAGAATTTCTATGTATATTGTCTAATAAATCATTATTTATATATGTTTTATGGAACCATTCTTCTGTTTCTTCATTATTAAAATATATCCATTCACTTTTATATAATTTATCAAAATCTAAATATTTATATATATAATCAAATTGTTTTTGTTTATAAGTACAAGCATGAATATGATAACATAGATAATTACTCCATTTTTCAATTTTAATTTTCATTATTTATACTCCTAGTAATTAATATAAACGCTACCCCACCTTTTAAGGTGGGGTAAATTTCATTTGACAGTTCTTTTATAAGAAACAATTTTCAAATCATTTTCATTTGGTATGTTTAATTCTTTTTTTACTTCTTCAAATGTTTTATATTTAAAATCACCTTGATTTACTTCATCAACAGCTTGTATTAATGATTGTCTTTTTTCTTCTATCTGTTCTACATCATAACCTAAATAAGTCATTTCAAATAAACAATGAATTAAAATTTCTTTTTCGTCAAACTTAGATAAATTAACCTTGGAACCCAACCAACGCTCCCACGGTTCAAATTCAATAGCATAATGAACCCCTTCTTTTTCACCATATACATCTTTCCAAGTTTCTATATCCACTTCCCCATTATTCCAATGTGTTTCATCTGTTACTTCATCTATAGAAATAATAAAATCTGTTTCAATTGGATTTAAAGTTTTCAATTTATTAAGAACACATTTATAACCATCCAAATTTTTTTCTTCTTCTGGATATTCTTTTATAAATAAACTCAAAATTTCTTCTTCATTATATTTATCTACTAATTCTTTAAATATCATTGTTTTCCTCCAATGCTACGTCTACTAGAAGTTGCAAATCTACAATTAATGAATTTTTTCAACAGTTGATCGAACTGTTGGTTTATATCAGCAAATGGATTATTAACCAATATAATAAAAAACAATTTATTTTTTCTATAATAAGTCATTGAAAAATTTTCTTTATTTTGAACTTCTTCACTTTTTTGGCAAGTAAGCGTCATCTGATTAAGGATTTTTTCAAATTTCATTTTAGCATAATCAACAAAAACTTCATTCTTTTTTAATAAATTAAACATATGACTATTTACTTTTTCTTTGTCAATTAAAGACTTTCCTTCAAATATAACACCAACTATATCACAATTAGATTGTTTTTGTTTGTTTTGAATTAATGCTTTTTCCATCAATAATTTAAAAGGTTTTCCATCTACATCAAAAAACAATTCTTCATCTTTAATGGCAACATTTGTTACACTTTTTGGTCTAGGTTTCTGTTTAATAACCTTCACTTTAGAACTATCAACCAATTCTAAAGTTTTACCTATAGAACGCCAATGTAAATTAAGCACTTTATCATTGTTTAAAAATGTTACTATCTTATATTTTCTATCTTTTTTTTCTACTTTAAGTCTAGTTCCCTCATAGAAATTAATCTCTTTTGTTATATAATCTATAATATCTTCTGTAATACTAAAAACCATTCCTCGTTTTACTTGTGAAAAGTTCATATTAGACACTCCTTATTCATTTTCAACAATAATACTTAATTGTCCACAAGCGGCTCCATTCGCAATCTCTGCTTCAGTAGCAATTGCAATAGCATATTCAAAACCTTGTTCTTTTAATTCTTTCATAATTTCATCCATTTTTCCATCTCCCTTAAATTATATAATTATTTTACCATTAAAGCCTAATCTTAAATTTTCTCCATCATATACCAAAGTGCTTTCACAATTATTTGAATTAACATAATATCTTGAATACATTTTTACAATATTAGCATCACTTTCACTAATATATAAAAAATTAGAGCATCTGCAATTATTATTGTGATTCCATATTTTTGTTTGTTTTATACTTTTGAAATTAGAAAAATCAAAATCAATAAAATCAATATGGTTATTTTTACAAAAATCATTTACTTTCATTAAACTGACAAACCCTACATCATATACTCCTAACTCACTACTTTTTTCTAAATATTTAATCACTTCCTGTTCAGAATCAATATAGTTTTTTATTAAATTACAACTAAGATGTAAAATATTTTTGTTTTTGAATTTTTTAATTATCTCACTATTGATTTTGAATCCTAAGATTTCATTATTAATTTTATCATCATAATGGTGTCTACTTAATGCAATGCTATCTGCTTTTAAATTATCCATTTGGATTAAATTAATACCATTAGTATTAACTACTGTAAAAATGTTTTTATCAACGGCTTTTACATACCTAACACATTTAAACAACAAATCTAAATCTAAAGTAGGCTCTCCACCTGTAAACGATAATTTATTAATAACAATTTTTTCTCTTATTTTTTTTAATAATGTTACAAATTTATTGTAATTAAATATTCTTTTTTCTCCACGAAACTCACAAAATTTGCAATTAGCATTACAATGATTTTGTAATTTAACATACAGATTTAAATACGGTATATCAATATTATACTTTACTTGATCTTCTTTTAATGAACAATGTTCTGAACGAAGTGTGATTTCAGTTCCAAATAACTCCACATTTAACACCCACTTCTGCTAACAGAACAACTACTTGACGAAGAAGGAGTGGGTTTTATTATTTTTCTTTTTGATATTGCATTAGTTTCTATTTTGTTACATTCTACACCAATACCAATAAATGTTTTAATTACATTAACATTATCTGGATTTAATGGTTCACCAATAATATTACCTATTTCAACACAATTAGTAATGATTTTGCCAATTTCTTCATCAATTTCATTACTTTTCACAAGAAAATCAACCTGCTTTAAAAATCTTGTTACTACATCTTTACCATCTTTTGTTTTAAATATTTCAAAATATTGTTTTAAAAATTCAATTTGTTCCATTTTAGTCATAATAATTATCCTTTCTAAATTACATTTTTTACATCAATAACAGTTTCCATATGATTTTCTTTAGAAATGCAATTTTCATTTAATGGACTTAATTTAATGAAAAAATATTGTGGGTCAAAATACTCTCTTAATTTTTTAACATCCAATTTTTCTTGATTAGTTAAAGTTAAATTTAAAGTTGTTTTTAAATTACTTTGCGTTCTTATTTGTCCCAATTCTTTTAATGTCATTTTATTCTTAATAGGAATTAACCAATCACGATATTCTTCATTTAAAGAGTGAACACTAATTTGTAAAGTAATGTTGTCTTTTACCCAACTAAAATCGTCATTTTTTACGCCTACAGTAGAAATAAAATGATGTACATTAGGATATTTTTTATTAATAATTTCAATAGCAGTTTTAATTTCATCTTTATTTAAAGAATATTCGCCCATGCGAGTATAATTAATTTTAAATTCTTTTGATTGATTTGGGTCTTGTTTATTTTGAGAAATTATAAATTCTACTTGTTGAATAATCTCTTCTGCACTTAAATTTCTCCATTTTTTCAATTGTCCCGTTGCACAAAATTTACAATGTACAGGACACCCACTTTGTACTGAAACTCCAATCATCCATCGTTCACTTCTATCACCAATGTAATCATTTTTTAAAGAATTACTATGTCCATTAATACAATCTTTTGTATATAAAGGCAAAAAAGTATCTGTGGTTTCAACTAAATATCCATCTTTTGTTTTTAATGCATATACAATACCATTTGTGAATTCTTTTTTTCTCATTTCAATCATTATGTATTCAATCCTTTCGTTTTTTAAATTATAACATACAGATGATTGTTTGTAAAGAAAAAAACCACTTATTATAAGTGGTTAACGGGTTTATTCTATGTTTAAATTTAACAATTTAATCCAATCTAATACATTTGTTCTAATTCTTGTATCATCAGAAATAAAAATTGTATCCATAACAACATTAATCCCTCTCAAACCACTACATCTTCTTTCAATAATGGCTTGCAAAAGATTTTTTGTATTTAAGTTTTTTATATTTTCAAGTTCTAATTGAAAAGGTAATTCAAGAAAAATAAACAAAACATTGTCGTTTTTGATTTCAGCAAAAAAACAATCTGTTTTATTGAATTGTTTTTCTACTATATCTTTTATAATATTTAATTTATTAAACAAGTTTTGTTTTTCTTTACAAATTTCTTCATGATTTTTACAAGATATTTCACTTTCAAACTCTTTATCACAAAAACTACAAATATATGTGCGTGTTATTTTCTCAATCATTTTTTCACCCTTCGTTAAGCCTGTCTAACTAAATAAATATTCATATTTTCAGGAATGTTGCATTGTTTTTTAATTTCATTAAAATCTTCTTCATTTAATTCATCTTCTTCAACCAAACATGGTTCATTATACAATGCATACAAACCAAGCAATTCATTACCTTTATTAATTGAAAAAGCTAAACTAGAATCATCAGTGAATTCAAAAGGCCCACCAATATAGCTTTCATGTTTATATACTTTGACTATTTCATTTTTTTCAACTTCGATATAATCTTTAACAGTATAGCTTTCTTTTTCAGTTTCAAAATCATAATCCATTTCAATCAAAACGATAAAAAATGGCCCATGTAATTTGTCAAATTTATTTTGGTTTAAATCTTCAGGAAAATCACTAAAATCGTTTTGTAAAATTGCACAAACATAGGATTCATCTCTAACATGTGCTTTCATTAACAAACACCATCTTTCTATAAATTTTATTATAGTACAATATTAAACTTTTTTTGTAAATTTGTCAATATTTTTTAATTAAAATCTATTCGTGACATACTCCCACCACCTACGCTAACACTTAAAAGTGGGAGACTTCTTGGTCAATACTACTAACGTAGCAAGTTTTCCCAAGCTCTTAGGACAGTACCTGCCCCGATTAATTATATATCTTATATTACACAGCTAACTTTAATAAATTTAAACTTGCATTGTAATCCCTATCCAATTCCAAACCACAAACAGGACACACATAAGTTCTGCAATTCAAATTTTTCGTTTTTTAAATGGTTCTTTCTTTGATTGGTAAATAGTAACATTCCCTATAAATATTGCAGTTTTAACTATTATTGTTAATAAAAACAATAAAAAAAGTGGAATAACATCAATTATAAAATATATCAAATGATACAATTTGATATTATTCATATCAAAATTTATATATTCTTTATAATTTTTCAAAATCAATGAAAAAGGTTTATTAAAAATTCCGCGAACTATATTATCTATACCTATAAAAATACATCTAAAAATGATTAATGGAATTATAACTGCAAAAAACAATGCCATCACAATAATCACGTACCTTTATTAATTTTAAATATATTGATATTGCATATAGTTATTCCTATTGAAATAATTGCACTGGCTATAATTAAAAAACACAATGGGATGAAATCTATAATAGGCATAAATAAATGATACAATTTAACATTTTCCCCATTAAAATTTATACTTTTTTTATACATAGTCAATGCAGATGAAAAAGATTTTGTTTTAATAAAATCTTCAGTCATAAATGCTAAAATCAAAATTCTTACAAGCACTGTAATTGCAAAACTCATTAAAAGCACAAAATATAAAATCTCTAGCAAAATAAACAACTCCCTTTTAATTATTAACCTATAGCAAAATTAACAATCAATTTTAATTCTTCTGGTTCTTCACTTTCAAAAAACCCTTTTTTAACATCATCATATATAAAAAAACCTTTTTTCTCTGCAATATAATGAATACCTTCTCCAATATATTCTATATATGCATAATTATATAAATGTTCATACATATCACAACAATTTTCATTCAAAGCTTGTCGTGCTTCACTTTCTTTTTTGAAATAACCAAAACATCTAGACGCTTGTATCTGCTTATCTTTCCATAAAAAACAAGTTATAAAATACATTTATTTTATCCTCCCATATTGTTTAAATCTTTTAATTAATGATTCTATTGATTCTAAACCATATTCAATGTTTGCTTTTATATATTCTTTTTCAAATATAGGGTTATTTATTTTTGTTTTTCTATAACTTATCAATTTAATTTTTAAGCTATTTAAATATTCTAAAACTGAACTATCATATTCTTTGATTAGCAAAGTTTTATCAAAAACATTTTCACATTTTTCTTCTTTTATATTGTAATATTTATTTAAGTCCTTATAAAATAAATCAAGATTACTTGAAACATCAAAATATAGAGTGCAAACATTGTCTTTATCAATAACAACTCGCAAATGATATAATTTTGACATTATTTTTAAATCCCAAAAACAATCAGAAAAAACCTGCAATGATTGTAGAAATTTAATCAACTTCAATGAATCATCATTGTAGAAATAAAATGTAACATATGGGTCGCAATGTTTTGCACCATCACAACTAGCAAATGTTCTAAACCCTAACTTATTAATATAGTCGCAAAATGGCAAAATAGCTGAATCAATTGGTTCATCTGTGCCAACAGAAAATTGTCTTATATCTCCTAGGATATCAACTAAATCGTTATCCACATAATCATTCCAATCGTTTATTATTTTCAAAATCATCAACAGTCAAGTCACAGTACCTCATAACTATAAAAATTATGAAGTTAATAAAAAATTACTTTTTAATGTAACTTTTAATGGCGTACTGCACACCTCTACTAAATTTATATAATTATATATATCTTTAGTTTCTTTTGTTAAATACTTCTTTAGTATATTATAACTACCATTTACGTCTGCATTTATATAAATGTTTTCACTTGTTTTAAATAATCCTCGTTTTACTCTTTTACCTAAGTAGTTTTTATGCTTTTTAATTTCTTCTTTATCTAGAAAACTACATTTGCTTGTATAACTTTCTTCTTGTAAAACTAACTTTATTCCTTTTAACAAACATTTATATCCCAACATATTTACCAACTTGTAAAATGGTATATTAACAAAATTTTGATTATTCTTCTTACCTAAATTAATGTCTTGTTTCCAATTCTTATTGTATCCTACTACTAATGTAGTTACATGATTGGAATCTAATTGATTCACTAAATAGGTGGTTGTTCTATGTAAATAATCTTTTATTTTGTTATTTCTTTTTAAGCTTAAAAATTTCAATCTATTACTTGTTTTTTTGCCATTTTGTTTTTCTAAAATACTTTGATAATATGCTTTCTGCTTATTGTAATATTGATTTATTGATTTTAATGGTTTACCATTTATTATAAATGGTTTGAAACTTGTACTTGTTACTGTCATTAAATTATTTAATCCTAAATCTATACTTGCATAACTATCATTATTTATAAATTGTTTTTCTTTTACTTTATATCCTATTTCTACTGTTATATGTTTTTTAAATGGTACTATTCTTACAAATTGTATTTGTTCTTTAGAAATACTTGTTTTTATAAATATATCTGTTTTGGATAATTTTACATAACCTTCTTTTACTAAAGATAAAGCTTGTTTAGTATATGTAGTTGCAAATCTTCCATCTTTTGGTAAATATCTAGGTATATTCTTTTTTCTAGTTTTATTTTTCAATAAAGCGAAAAAAGATTTAAAATTATTTTCTACTTCCTTTTGTACCATTTTTGATACTTTTGCTGGCAACATTCTATAATCTACTTGATCTTCATAAGTAAATTGTTTATTTACTGTAAAGTAAGATAAGTATTTTTTGTTTTCAAAAAAGTATTGTCTAACAGCATATAAAGTAGCATTATATAAATTTTTAGATAAGAAACAAATATTATCTAATGTTTTATAATCTTTATGTGATGGTTTATAGATATGTTGTTGAACTAATAACAATTATTGTTTTCACCTCCTTATCATTTTATTATAAATACAAAACAAAATTTTTTATATTATTCGTTTTTTATTTGTCTTATATTAACTAAATTATTATCCATATTTTAACAATATTCATTTTAATATAATTATTTTTCCAATATTTCAACTTCTTTTTTTAGTTTTAATATTTTCCTATCTTGTTTTTTAATAGTTGAAATTAAATCAAGTTATAATTTGTGGAGTATTAGCAATAAATTCTGCATCACTATAAAACAGATTATCATCTTCAAAGCTTTCAACTGTTTTAATACAATTTTCTGCCTTATTTTTAATTTCTTTTATTCTTCATGTTTATTTTCTTTCTTATAATGTTTTTTAAATTTTTTATAAGAAAAACTCATTTTTTCATCCCAACATGTATCATTTAAAATAATTTGTTCACAAACGCCTTGACCAAACATTTTTCTAAAAGAAAGTTTTTGTTTTTTATATTTCACAAAGAAATATTGTTCAGGAAAATCATCTTCTAGTTTTACCAATTTATCTTTTTTGACAGCATAATCTTCAAATACTTCTAATAACAATCGAAGTTCATTAGAGCTAAATTGATATTCTTCAGGGAAATATAACAATCCCTCACTATCAATTACATTATTTTCCTGAATTAAATATTCCAATATCATTTGCATAACTTCATCTTGTTTTGTATTAATAAAATTTAATTTTTCTTTTTCTCTTTGTTCATTTTGTTTTACAAATTCAGCAACAATTCTATCAATATCTATTTTACTAATATCTATTTTTTTCATATTTTCATCTCCTTATTTATTAAAATGATATCATAAATTTATTAAAAAATCAATATAATTTTAACAAAAAAACAGTAAGTATGTACTTACTTGTATATCTAACAACCAAGTTTTATTTATATTGTTTTTTAAAAAATATTGATTTGTTTTATGTTTCGCAAAATCTGTTATCTACACTACCTTTATGATTTATTTTAATTTTCATTATTTACTTCTTTCTTATTAACTCTACATTAATTATTCTATTAACAATAGTTTTTAATTTTTGTTTATCTGAACAATCAGCCCATAATTTAAATTTCCCTTTACCCCAATTATTTTTTAACCATTTATATCCTTCATATGATTGATTATATATATTGTTTAAATAATGACTATTTATATATGTTTCATAAAATAATTTTCTTATCTCTTCATTATTAAAATATATAATGCAATCTTTAAATAATTTATCAAAATCCAAGAATTTAAATGCATAATCATATTCTTCTTGTGTATAATCTAACTCATCAATATTATAACACCAATGATTATCATGATACTTTTTTAAATCAATTTTCATCACTTACTCCTTGGTTAATAATTTTATATTTATTACTTTATTGACTATAGTTTTTAACTCTTGCTTATCTGGATAATAAACATCTAATTTAAAAACGCCTTTTCCCCAATTCTCTTTTAACCACTCATTTCCTTTTTGTGAATTTTCATATGTTTCTTCAAACCATTGTTCTATTGCATAATGTTTAAAACAAAACAATATATCACAATCTTTATTTAATTTATCAAAATTTAAATATTTAAAAATATAATCATATTCTTCTTGGGGATAATAAAATTCATATATATTATAATACCAATATTTATTAAATGTTTTCTTTAATTTAAATTTCATTATTGTTTTTTATTCTCAATTTTGTATTAATTACTCTATTTACTATACTCTTTAATTCTTGTTTGTTTTGATAATCTACAAGTGTTTTTAAAATGCCTTTACCCCAATTTTCTTTTAACCATTGATAGCCTAATAGTGAATTACTATATATTATTTCTAACTTAATGTCATTTATATATGTTTTTCTAAACCATTTTCCTACTTCTTTATTGTTAAATAATATATCACAATCTTTATATAATTTATCAAAACCCAAATGTTTAAAAACATAATCATATTGTTCTTGGGAATAATGAAATTCATCTGTATTATAATGCCACCAGCATTTAAAAAATGGGTTTATTATAATTTTCATAATTTTAACCTCTTGTTAATTCTATATTAATTATTTTATTTACAATAATTTTTAACTCTTGTTTATCTGGATAATAAACACATAAATTAAATACACTTTTGTTCCAATTATCTTTTAACCACTCATAACCTTTTGGGGAATTTTTATATACATACTCTAATAAATCACTATTTATATATGTATTGTGAAACCATTCTTCTGTTTCTTCATTATTGAAATATATCCATTCCCTTTTTTCTAATTTGTTAAAATCTAAATACTTAAAAACATAATCAAATTGTTTTTGTGTAAACTCCCATTCAACACCATAATACCAATAATTTTTCCATTTTTTTGTTTTAATTTTCATTATTAACTCCTTAATTCTATATTAATCACTTTATTAACAATAATTTTAAACTCTTGCTTATCAGGATAATAGCAACGAATTCTAAATATTCCCTTACCCCAATTGATTTTTAGATATTTATACCCTAAAGATGATTGGTTATATATATCGTATAACCAATTATTGTTTATATATGTTTTATAAAATTGTTCTTCTATTACTCCATTATTAAAATATATATTGCAAAAACTATCTAATTTTTCAAAATCTAAATGCTTACAAACATAATCAAATTGTGCTTGTGTATAATTTAATTCATCTATATTTATATAACACCAATAATCATTATATTTAATTAATTCAATTTTCATTATTTACCTCTTATTAATTTTATATTAATTATTTTATTTACTATTGTTTTTAATTCTTGCTTATCTTGATAATAAATAGGCATTTTAAAAACACCTTTACCCCAATTTTTTTTTAACCATTTATACCCTAAAGGCGAATGATTATATATATCATCTAACCCACGACTATCTATATATGTTTTTCGAAACCATTCTCCTACTTCTTTATTGTTAAATTGTATCCATTCATCTTTATCTAATTTGTTAAAATCTAAATACTTAAAAACATAATTAAATTGTTTTTGTGTAAACTCCCGTTCAACACCATAATACCAATAATTTCTCCATTTTTTTGTTTTAATTTTCATTATTAACTCCTTATAATTCTATATTAATTATTCTATTAACTATAGTTTTAAACTCTTGTTTATCAGAACAACAGACTACAATTTCAAATACACCATTACCCCAATTTTCTTTTAACCATTGATAACCATTTGGTGATTGATTATATATTATTTCTAACTTAATGTCATTTATATATGTTTTAAAAAACCATTCTTCTATTTTTTTATTATTAAATAATATTAACCAATCTTTATCAAATTTATCAAAATCTAAATATTTAAAGATATAATCATATTCTTCTTGTTTATAACTTAATTCACCAACAATATAACGCCAATAATTATTGTATTTAATTAGTTTAATTTTCATTTTTCATTCCTTATTAGTTCTATATTAATTAATCTATTAACAATGGTCTTTAATTCTTGTTTGTTTGAATAACAAACAAGATTATAAAAAGCACCTTTGCCCCAATTTTCTTTTAACCATTTATATGCTTCTGGATAATAATTATATATATTGTTCAAATAAATATCATTAGTATATGTTTTAGAAAACAATTCACTTGTTTTGATATCTTCAAAACGAATATTTACAGCTTTGCTTAATTTATCAAAAAACAAATATTTAAATATATAATCATATTCTTTTTGATAAAATTTTATTTCATTCATATAAGCATAACGCCAACATTCTTCATCAAACAATATCATTTTAATTTTCATTTATTTCCTCATTAATCTTACATTAATAATTTTATTAACTATAGTTTTTAACTCTTGTTTATTTGAATAATAAATAACTATTTTAAAAACATCATTACCCCAATTTTCTTTTAACCACTCATAACCTTTTGGTGATTGATTATATATTATTTCTAAATCAATGTCATTTATATATGTTTTAAAAAACCATTCTCCTGTTTCTTCATCTTTAAAATGTATAAAATTTTCTTTATATAATTTATCAAAATCCAAATATTTATATATATAATCATATTCTTCTTGGCTATAATATAATTCACCAATACCATAACGCCAATATTCCTTCAAGTTAAATAATTCAATTTTCATTTTTCATTCCTCTTTAACCCTACATTAATAAGCCTGTTAACTACTGTTTTTAACTCTTGTTTATCTGAATAATAAACAGGTATTTTAAATATTCCTTTACCCCAATTGTTTTTTAAATACTGATAACCTTCTGGGGTTGAACTACCACCACTTGTAGAAGTGGTGGATTCTTGGGAACACGCCGACCAGTGCCGACATTTAACCAAGCTATCCCCGTAATTCCTACGGTTCTTTGGCACTAAGCCAAAAGTCGAAGTCCTTCGGCAAGTATGTTACAACTAGCATTAATATCCCTATCATGTACAGTGTGACATTTTGGACATTCCCATTCCCTTAGATTCAAATTCTTAACTTCCTTATTACGATATCCACAACAAGAACAGTTTTGGCTGGATGGAAATGATTTGCCGATTACTGAAATGGTTCTTCCGTACCAGTTAGCCTTATATTCCAACATGGAACGAAATTCAGACCAACCTACATCGGCTATTGACTTTGCTAATTTGTGATTTTTAATCATATTGCTGGTTTGCAAATCTTCTAGACATATTGTTTGATTATCACGAATGAGCCTAGTCGATAGTTTCTGCAAGAAATCACGTCTACAGTTTGCAATCTTCTCATGGTGTCTCGCAAGTTGGATTCTAGCCTTGTTACGGTTATTACTACCCTTTGTTTTTCGGGATAGCGACCTTTGCAACTTAGCTAGTTTTCGTTCCATTTTTCGGTAATATTTAGGGTTATTTATTTTTTCACCAGTAGATAATATTGCAAAATCCTTAATACCCAAATCTACACCAATTGAATTATTAGTTTGTGGTAGTTGTTGAATATCTACATCAACCAATACAGAAACAAAATATTTGCCTGATGGATTACGGCGAATGGTGGCACTAATTATTTGCCCATCCACTTCCCTTGATTTTGCGAATTTTACTAGTCCAAGTTTAGGCAACTTAATTATATTATCTACGATTCGGATTGATGAATTGTTACATTTACTAGTGTATGATTGGACAGGGTTTTTCTTAGATTTAAATTTTGGATAGCCTTTCTTTTCTTTGAAAAACTTCTGATAGGCAAAATCAAGGTCTTTTAGTGTAGTTTGTAGTGAGGTAGAATCAGGTTCTTTTAGCCAAGGAAATTCCTTTTTTAGTTTAGTTAGTAATGCAGAACAACCGTTATAGTTAATTGTTGTATCGTATTCCTCATATGCTTCTTTTCTTTTAGCTAAGAAGTAATTATATACGAAACGATTACAACCAATCGACTTAGCAATTAACATTTCCTGTTCTTTTGTAGGGTATATGCGAAATTTATAAGCTTTGTGCATTGACTTTCACATCCTTTAGGTATACTATATACGCATACACGTATTAAATCAATAGGAGGAATCATTTATGCGAGTGAAATTTACAACAACATTAGACAGTGACATATTGAAAGAATTGAAAATTCAAGCTGTGAAAGAAGGAACTGACGTTAGCAAAATACTTGAAAAGTTAAGTATTGAATATCTCAAAAAAAAGGGCAATTCATCCCCCACCTTCGTTCTCGCTAAAGCGAGCAAGGAAACTTAGAGGTGTGAGTCTTCTTGCCTACGATGATAAAATCCATCTTTAAATTGTAATTTAACTTTCATTATTTTTACTCCTTATTTTAAACTTTTACATTTATATTTTAACATAAAACAAGCAAAGAGTAAACAAAAAACAGATATAGCTATTAATAGCTATATCTGTTTTTAAATCATTATTTAATCTTTATATATTAATGAAACATCTTAGGTATTCATACTATACCTGTCAATTTTATTTTGTCTAAAAATTGTTTGTTTCTATTTCTTTATGTAATATATGGCGGGAGTGGACAGATTCGAACTGTCAGTCACTGTTTTGGAGACAGTTGGTTTAGCCATTAACCGACACTCCCATTATTATATGTTTTTTAATATATTATTTATGTAAATTTTTATTTTTCATATAAGCATTAAAGATATAATTTAATTAGCTAGAATACCTAATTTATAATCAAGATATTTCAAATCCTGTCATCTGCTGCTACTTAAAATACATACAAATATATTTGTATTATCAAGATGTTAAGAAATTTCACAATTTTCTTTTACTGTTTCATTGTATCCAATTTTGTCTTAAAACTACTTTTGTTTGGTATAATACTCCACAGTCGTAAATTCCCGACTAGCCATCGGTACATAAATTATTTCTTTTATTAAATTGATTTATATTCCCCAATTTTTACATCTCGTAAATTAAAAGCCGCATTTAAATCTCTATCTTCTATTACTCCACAAATCTTACAAATATAAATCCTATCTGAAAGTTTCAATTCTTTCTTTATATTACCACAGCAATTACATTTTTTAGATGATGGATAAAATCTATTTGCAATTTTTAATTCAATACCGTATTCATGACATTTATTTTGTAATTTCACTCTAAAATCATAAAATTTTTGTTCTTGAATTGCTTTAGATAAATAACGATTTTTCATCATACTTTTTATATTTAAATCTTCTAAAGTTACAAAACTTGGTTTTTGTTTTACAACTTCAGAAACAATTTTACCAATATAATCAGTACGAATATTATTTAATCGTTGATAAAGTTTTTGCACTTTTAATTTTTGTTTATATATATTTTGTATACACTCACCTTTTTTATATTTTAAATATTTTTTAGATAATTTTTTTTGTTGTCGTTTTAAGTTTTTTTCTATTCTTTTTATATTATTGCTTTTATTTATATTTTTATAAATCTTACCATTAGAACAGATAGCGAAATCTTTTAATCCCACATCTATACCTATACCTTGATTGTAATTAGCAAAGCACTTATTTTGCTGTGGTATATCCACTATAACAGAAATATAATATTTATCAGCTTTATATGATACTGTACCACTTCTAATATATAATTTTTGTTTAACAGTAGGTATATATCCTTTTTCTTTTAATTTTACCCATCCTAATGTTGGTATTTTAATTCTATGTCGTTCACATTGTATTACTGATTTAGTATCAGTTTTTACAAAATACATTTTTACATCTGATTTGTTTTTCTTTTTAAATTTGGGATATTGAGATTGTTTTTTAAAAAATTTTTGAAATGCTTTATAACCATTTTCAATAGATTGTTTTACAGATTTTGAACTAACTTCTTTAATCCATTGCTTATCAGAGTGATTAGGTAAATATTTATTATTTAACCAAACAGAAAAATCTTTTCCTGTCATAAATTTTTTATTTGATTGATATAGTTGTTTATTATAATCAAGATAGAAATTATAAACAAATCTGCAAACACCGATTGTTTTATTTATTATTTTTTTTTGTTCTTCAGTAGGATTAATTTCAGTTTTGAAACTTTTTAACAATTTCAACATCCTTTAATTTTTATATCTTTTCTTAATTAATATAATCTATAAATACAAATTACATCTTTGCAATATCACGGGTCAAAGCCGCGCACATTAACCATTATGTTATACTCCAATTATATTAAAACTCAAATATCGTTTTTGCTTTAATTATTTTACATTCTATGCCTAAATAATCTTCAGCACTTTTAAGATAGTTTTTAACTACTTCCATTTGATCTAATCTATAAAAATCAAACGGTGTTTTTGTTATGTGAAATTCATAACCATCAGCACCCTGCGAACAATTAATAAAATCATTATTTTTTGTTACCACAATAAGTTGTTCAATTTCTTTAATCATTAATCTTCCCTCACTATTTCCATACTTTGTAGTTTAGAAAAATCATCAATCAAATCTTTACTATAAATCAAACGCCATGTTCCATCTTTTAATTTTTCTAAATTAATAGTTTGCAATGAAGTAGATATTTCTGTGGCTTTAGATAATTCTAAATCTATTGGTTGTGTACCATCATTAAAAATCAATCTAATCATTCTTTTCATTAATTTTAATTCCAACCTCTTTTATTTTTTCAATATATGAGTTTTTAGATGTGTTTCTAATTTATTACTCAATTCTTCAAAAACATCTTGGGTTACTTTTATTTTTCTTCCACCTTCAATAATAGCAAAACATTCTTTATTTACTATATGTAAATGTACTAAATTTACATTTTGGTTGTTTATTTTTACTTTACAATTTTTTGTATCTTTTAAATCAATTAAATCTAACAAAGAAGCCATTTTTACACCTCATATTTTTTATTAATTCAAGCTTCTTTTGAATAAACCACTGGAATCACCTGCTAGTTTTATTTTTAAAGAGAATTTAGTTTAAAGCCACTATACCACGACAAGGTATCTCTTTTTATAGTAGATGGCGGGAATAGTAGGATTCGAACCTACAACCTATTGATTAGAAGTCAATTGCTCTATTCCATTGAGCTATATCCCCATGAATATTAAATTTTTGTATAAATACTAGTGAACTCAGATATTTCTATAGAAGAACCACTACCATAAAAAGAAAACTCATATATATATCTAACATATTTTCCCCTTATCTCAACAGGAATAACAACAAAATCTTCGTTAAATGGATTATCTGAATGATAAATATATCTTTTATTTAATTCGATTTTTTCACATTTTTTCTTTCTATTAAAAATACACTTTAATAAATTAATGATATATTTCATATCTAAACATCCTTAAAAATTAATTTGGTGGAACGTACCAGAGTCGAACTGGTATCCAATGCTTGCAAAGCATCAATTCTTCCATTAAACTAACGTCCCAAGTTTTGGAGAAGCAGGTGAGATTTGAACTCACGACAGCTTACGCTAACGGTTTTGCAGACCGCCCCAATAGACCACTCTGGCACTGCATCATAATTTGGTTGGGATAAGTGGATTTGAACCACTGACTTCGGAGTTATCAGCTCCGTACTCTAACCATCTGAGTTATATCCCATTTTTCAATATTACTTTATTATTTTCCATATAACCTAACTTTTTTACCCATTTTGAGTTTTTCCAATTTTTTTGTTTTACAAAATCTTCACCATTTCCCAATGGCATTGGATAATCACCATCTACCCAACCAAATTCAATATGATTGTGTTCAATAGTTGTTTTTACTATTTTTCCATCTTTATCTTTTTCATAACAATACTTTTCCCAAATAGTAATTTTATCCATTATAATTTCCTTTCAAAATAAATTTGATTAGTTAAAGACTCATACAAAAACAATATTAAATGTCTTTTTAGCCTATCATCAACATTATAACACCAAGTTTCCAACTAAACAATATATTTTTATTTTAATACAACAATTTTAGAAATTAATTTTGGATTAAAAATAGCTATTCCAATTTGATTGTTTTTTATATCTCGAACATACTTTAAACCATCACATGATTTAGCAGGAAAAAAATAAATACAATTTTCTGGAATACAATCATCATAAAAAATATCAGCACACCACAATGATTCCGTGTTATCAAATATTTTTTCTATAATATTTTTATTATTAACTAAAATACCTATTACTGCATAATTATGTTTTTCAATTAACCGAAAAGCTTCTGTAAAATTCATTCTTTCCAGTAAATTAGTTTCTATTATTTGATTGCTTTCTTCTACTGCACTATCAACTAAAGATAAAATTAAATTTGAAATATCTTTTTTATCATTTTCTTTTATTGAAAATGTAGGGATTC
>Ga0079303_10000024_pt1 | contig 39127 bp, 20 predicted proteins | sample Methanogen_OWC_FD_77073 | JGI IMG/M metagenome (GOLD analysis project Ga0079303, IMG submission 77073) | Enriched soil microbial communities from Old Woman Creek wetland in Ohio, USA - Methanogen_OWC | ecosystem: Environmental > Terrestrial > Soil > Wetlands | place: USA: Ohio | collected...
CTCAAACCGGTCATAGTAGTTTCTGCTATACAGTTTGATGATCGTGTTATAGTCATGATCGACTTCAGCGCCGATACCTTCCAAAACCCATATATCTTCCATATTTCACCTGTTGCATTGAGGAATGCAACTGACCATAATTGCGATAAAAGAGTTGGATCTTATTAGTAATAAGATAGTATGTGTTTGGTATATGTGAGATTGCGGGTGATGGAATTCTCTAGTTCAAGCGCATCTTTAATTCTACTACAAATAACACGATTAATAATATCATGTCCCATTCTTTTAAACCGTACTTGATTGCTATACTCTTCAAATGAGAGAAACATAAGTGGTTTTGTTATTATACGGAGAAAATCAGATCCTACCCGTTCTATACCTACAAAATCAAATACTACCTGATGTCCGTCAGCTAATGGTCCTCTGATCTTATTCCATAATTCAGGGTAATATTCAAATGCATACTCATCGTCGGTATAATCAATAACACGAATAAGCATAAGAAGAATAGAACGTATAGTCATTTAGACTTAACGGAAAGGGATCCTGTTTCAGTCCCTTTACGCCAACTAACTACGTCAGCCCTAGAGTTGGCCACCAGGCTGATCGAGCCCTATATTAACGTGAATCAGCTGCCCACGGGCATCCTATTGATCATATCATCATTACTGGGGTTTTAGATGATCCCACCGGGATATCATGACCGTGTTCAATCAGACTGATCAACAGGTTACAACATGGAGATCGCCATATTCCATGAGGGTTGATGTGTAGAGTACAGCACACTATATGTGCCTGTAATAATTGACGTGAGAAATATAAATATGTGTCTACATATACAATTTTATAATCAGAGCGATTAACGCCATATCAAGCACAATATTCAGGATTGTTAATGGCGAAACTCGTTTATCAGGTTCATTATTAATGAATGATGCTCCTTCTAATATAGCAACACGCTCATCGAGATCAAGCATCTTCTCGGTTGACATCTGCATATACTCTACAATGGATTCTGTCATGTACAGTATGTATCAAAAAGAAGAATGATAAAGATTACTCGGGTTGATATCTGGCTATTTCAGGGTGGCAGACGGTGAGATCCCGGGAGAATGCAAAGTACCCCAGATTAGTGTTCTTACAGATCTTTAATGTAAAGTCCATAAGGCCTTCTGGATCAGGGTATTTCTCTCCTAGATAGATGTTGCAGATATTTCCGCCATCCAGGATAGGGAAGAATGCCTGCTCAATACGTATCTTTTCAGACAGTGGAATGTCCGCATCTACCGGGCAGTGAGTACCGTTGGTATAATAGATGGGCAAGTCACGTGCTCCAGTCTCGGCATACTTCCGTATGGCCTCTTTCACATTACCTTTAACGTGCTTATGGGCGTTCCCGTAGTTTAGCAGGTCAAGTACTGCAAACCGCTGTGCAGTGGTCTCTGCCGGTGTACGAGATAGGGCTAATTTCATATTATACTCTTTCGCTTTCTCTCTACAATATTTATTAAGATCATTGCAGAGTCTGAGTGCAAACATGTGAGATTCTTTATCTGCGTATATCGGATTACCAAGCATGATCTCGCATACTTCGTTGATACCTACAATACCTATGGTATTTGCATAGTCATTATAGTCAAGTAATGGTGGAGATGTCTTCCCTGTATTATAATCCTTTTGTCGTTGCATAGAGAATGGATACATCTTCTGAAGTTCACACTCATGAATCCACTGAAGTTTCAGTTTAAAGATATCAATAGCTAGATCAATATTCTTTTTACATGCTTCAATAAGTACTGAATAATCTCCCTTGGCATCATAAGCATAACGTGGTATGTTTAATGTTATTACTTGATTTGATCCCATAGTGAAGTGTTTTCCATCTTTAAAGTATAATTTATTGTTAAAATCTGGATCTCCTTCAGGGCCGCTTGAGAAGGAGAAGGAACAACATTGGAAACAACTAATCCCATTTCCTGCTCCCCTATACGGTGGAATCATATTATCAAAATATGGGGTGCCGTATTTTGCAGCAAGTTTAAACGCATCTAAATAAAGTTCACGAATAGTTGGATACTCATCTACAACGCCATAAGTGTCCTCATACTCCATTGTATCCATATATTCAGGCTCTAATGCTATCTCAGGTTTTGGGAATGAAAATGGTTTACCTACATAGTCACCTTCTTGCATAACTTCCATAAAAGCTTTAAATAATAGCCTATTCTCACGTTCAAAATCACCATAGTTTTCAGGACCTATTCTTCCTTTGAAAACTGCTGGTTTATCTCTCCACATTTTAGGAACAGACGGTGATAACTGCACAGAACTGAAACATACTTGAGAACCTCTTGCAACGAGATTCTGACTCATTTCATAAATAAAGCACTGCATACACTGCTTAATATCTTTATATGTATAGTCTTTGAAATATGGAGCAATAAACGTAAGGAAGTTATAAAAACCCTGCCCGCCAGATTTCATAGTCTGTCCTGAACATAATGTTTTTACAGCATGAAGAATTGCTACATCTGCCCTCATAGCAGGACCTGCTGTAGATGTATGCTCTCCTAATCCATCACCAACAAACCCATAATATAATACAAATCTCAGATCATAATCTGCACAGAATCTTCGGCATGATACATATTCCATATCATGAATATGAATATCTCCATTGAGATGTGCTTCTGCAATATATTCAGGAAGCATTAAAAGAGCCTGCTCTTTACTCAGCTGATCGGCTTTTCGCTTATGTACTGTTTCAGGAGAGCCACCTAGATTTGCATTATCACCCTTTCCCTTTCCAAGATCAGTCTGTCTAGCATCATATACTGGCATACCGACCCTGGTATACTTCCTTCTGCATTCATCCATCCCCCGTTCAAGAAATTTTGTATTGATGAACTCCCTGATCAATGGTCCGTTTACCGGGTTGATCTTAATAACTTGTAATATAGAATGAACTTCATCAACGATCTCATCAATAACTTTTCCTGTGCATCCGGTCTCTTTCCTGATCGACTCAATGACCTTTACCTGGTCAAACTGTTCGATCGATCCATCATCTTTTCTAACTCGAACCATAGAGCATCTTCTCAGCATCAACCTTATTCATATATGTACCATCAATACAGATGATCGGAGCCTCAACTAACGTAACAGACTCCATAAGAAGTTCCATCCTCACATCATCATCCTCAAGATCACGAGTAGTATATGGTATAGCGTGATCATTGAGTGACTGCTTAAACTTATCGCAGTTAGGACAAATAGGTAGAGTATATACAACAATTTCCATGTATATATCTCTGATTATGCTATGTTATAACGATGACGATCTGCAAGTTCTGATACTTTCCCCTGATTCCATTCTTTCAGGTTTGATAAGTATCCGGTAATACGAGCATATGCATCAACCTGATGGTTTCCGCATTCAGGACAGATGATCTCCCCACATATCGGGCATGTTTCAAACCCGGTAGCATGTACCTTTCCACAGTCAATATCGGTATCAAGCGGGCATCGCTGATGTAACGAATCTTTTGTATGACATACCGGGCAGCACCCATCAACAAGATGCTCATGTGCAATTGATACCTTACATGCAAAACAGATGTATTCTCGCTCGTTTTCAGGAATATCTTCAAGTGATTGATATGTATCAATCATATTCAGTTGTTCATCAGACCAGTGCATAGATGATCAATGTAGTTTGTGCATCTATAAAGAGGGTGATCACAAGGTGATCTCTCCCCCGTCAATGATGTCCACACTACCAACAGTCGGATATGACCAGTTCCCAAAACTATCCAGGAACTTCCCGGTTGTATTCACAAGTTTTGGTATAAACCCGGTTGAAGATGGTGTGGCTATCGCATGAGTGTGAGCTAATGGGGTACGTGCATCAGACAGGCGCACATCGTCACCAGCGCAGACGGTACCTGATGTAGAGCCAATATTACGATATGCTGCCTCACCCGGGATACCTCCCTGCTTCAGTACCTTTCCGCTGTCATTGGCAAACAGTACCATAGCACCGGTCACTGATGATGCAGCACCGATAACGTTCCCTATTGTACCGGTGTCCATCCACCCGATCTGATCAGATGATGTGCATCCAAGCACCATACCGATTGTGTTTGAGCTGGTAGCAGGGATGGGTGATGCATGGGTATGGTTCCCTACTGCTACCTGATGTTCTCCGGTCCCTACCGATCCGTTCTCATTGAGATAATACCAGTTAATCTCTGATCTGGTTGCATACTCAACAGAGTGATAGGAGTTGTCATGCTTCACCGGTGTTCTCGCATTAGAGAGCCGGTAATCATTTCCAACACAGACAGAGTCTGATGTAGTCCCTACGCTCATCCACGCTGCCTGACCTAATGTACCGCCATCTTTTAATGCCTTTCCTGTAGAGTCTGCATACAGGGCAACATGATTCAGTGTGGATCCTGCTGGTCCTATCACATCTCCAGTGCCCTGACCCACCTGCTGGAGTAATACACCGTTATATGCAATGTTCCCGGCAACATCAGTGAGACCTGCTAATGCAGCAGCATTCTCATGAACATGAATGCGTGAATCATTCCCTTCACAGACAGTACCTGCTACGGTACCAAAATCCAGGTTGAACGCATCGTTATGGGTGAACTTCGGTTCGTATACGCCGTTATGATCATGATTCCCGGCAGCTACCTGATTCCCACCAGATCCCACATCTCTCCATGCTGCACTTCCAAGCAGCCCGCCTGACTTAAGATGCTTCCCGCCATCATCAGAGAAGAGTGCTACGGCATTGACAGTTACTGAGTCAGGGCCATGTACGTCGCCTGATGTACCTGACAGGTCCTTCCATTCCAATGTGGAACCGTTGTATGCCAGCACCTGACCTGATACCGCGGTGGTCATTACCGGAATAGCATTTATCGTGTTCCAGTTGGAGTGACCGTGCAGTAATGAGTGAGTGTGGTTACCAAATGCTACCTGGTTTGACCGGTCACCGACCGCATTATTTGCATTGAGGTTATCAAATGTAACATCTGATACATCAAGGTAGTTTTTAGAGTGACACTCATCCCCGTGCATCTTTGGGGTACGTGCATCAGATAACCTGCTGTCATCACCGGCACAGAGTGAGTTCGCAACCGTGCCAATGTTCCTGAACGCACCTTCACCAGGGAGACCGCCGTCATGTATCTTCTTCCCGGTCTCATCTGTCCATATTGCAAAGTGCCCGGGTGATGTCACACCTCCAGGTCCTGACACGTCTCCAGCAGAGTCAAAGTTGATAAGAGCCGATCCGTTGTATGCAAGATACCCGTTCACATCGGTTAGAGCGCCTATAACAGTTGAGTTTTTATGGGTATGGAACCGGTAATCATCACCGGCTGCAATGGTGCCAGATGTAGTACCTACCGCCTTGTTAAACCCGGTCTTTGGTGTTACTGCTCCCCATAGCCCGTTATCATTGATCTGGATATCCCCTGATACACCTGCAGGGTTCTGAAGTGTTACATCCCCTGATACACCGGTTATCTGAAGTCCCCGGTATGTGAGATTCCCGTCAGTCTCTCCAAAGTTACCAAGCACCGTGCTGTTGGAATGGGTATGAAGAGCGTCATGAGTATGATCTCCGGTAGCTACGGTGCCGGTTGAAGTGCCGATATCAAGAAATGCCGAGTTACCAAGTGATCCACCATCTTTTAAGATCAACCCTGATACATCTGCATATACCGCTATATGGTTTATACCACTTACCGCAGGACCGGTCACCGATCCGGTGCCGGTTGACTGCCACCCTAATGCACCGTTCGAGAGTTTTGTAAGCACCTGACCGGTCGTTGCCGATGCCATCACCGGTATAGCAGACAGGGTGTTCAGGTTCAGGTGAACATGATCAGCGGTATGAGTATGGTTTCCTACTGCTATCTGATTTGCTCCGGTGCCGATAAGACTGTTTCCTGACAATAGGCCGAATGTTACATCATCAGCAGACAGGTATATCTCTGAGTGAGCCTCATTTCCGTGGGTGAGTGGTGCCCTGGCATCAGACAGCCTGGTGTCATTTCCTTCACAGAGTGATCCCGCAACAGTACCGAACGCTGCAGTCGCACCGGGTCCTAACGCTCCCCCGTCCTTGAGGAGTTTCCCGGTTGCATCAGCATACACCGCCACATGGTTTATGGTAGATGATTCCGGTCCTGACACATCACCGGTACCTGATGCAAGAACAGTCCCGTTATAGACGAGATTACCAGCATTGTCAGATAATAATGATAATACGTTGATATTGGTATGAGTATGAAGCCTGGTATCGTTGCCTTCACATGCTGTACCTGCAACGGTACCGAAGTCACGGTTAAAGGCTGTACCTTTTGACTGGATGATAGGCTCATATATTCCGGTATGAAGATGGTTTCCCTGGGATACAGTACCTGCTATAGTACCAAAGTCCTTGTTGAATGCAGTCCTCGGGTAGATACCACCGAGTTTCCCGCCTACATTGATCTGAATGTACCCTTCATATCCTGCAGCCTTCAACTCAGCCTGCTCTGCTTTTACCGGGTCACCGTAGTATAAGAGCTGGTTGTTTACATCAACGCCAAACCCGTTCAGTACATAGATGTTGTCATGGATATGGATACGGCTGTCATTCCCTTCACAGACTGTACCACCTTCAATACCAAAGTCTTTGTTAAATGCAGTGTGTTTGGATGAGATAAGAGGTTCAAACTCTGTGTGGGTGTGAGGGATACCATTGATATTGTAGGTCTGCCCTGCAGGCAGGTTTATGATGCCGGTCTCTGATATGGTCACCGGTGAGAATGTAATAACTTTACCGTCTGTACTATTGAATATTGCAACCTGGTATAATGTAGACTCTTCAGGGCCGGTGACGTCCCCTGATACACCGTCTGACGGTTTGCCTGTGATGTTAGACCAGCTTACCTGAGACTCTCCTGCATTCTGTAAGTTCTTCTTCGTATATACATTACTGAGCAGCGCCTCCTGTACATCATTGATCTCGTTGCTGATCTTGATCTGATCAATAATAGTATTGAACGTTTTAGCCATACCACTCCCTCGCTGGTCATGGTATGTGATGGAAAACTATAAATATCAGAATCGCCTTAACATGACGTGATCACAGGTAGGGCATTTAAAATAGACAGAAGTTACCCAGTGCAGAAGATACATACGTAACCGTACCTGATGTTCCTGACCGCAGTGAAGACAGTAGAGTTCAATCTTTTTTATCATAAAAAAGAGATTATGCAGCAGGTGCTGCTGTTGGTGTCGGACGGGTGTATGAACTGATCGGAAGATTAGTCACCATCGGAAGCCCGTTTGATCCGGTTGGAATATACATCATAGCGTCACTGTGATGATTCTTCATCATATCAACAGTATACCATTCGATATATTCAGGGGTGATAGAGTTACTGATGATGCGGTTTGCATCTGCAATACCCTGGGCTTCTGCACGCTTACGGTCTGCTTCCTGCTGTTCTTTCTGAACTTCAAACTGTTTCTTCTGAATCTCCTGTTCCATCTGCTGCTTCTGCTCAATTGCAGTTTTTACAGAGTCTGGCGGGTTTGCAGCACGGAGAAGTACTCCTTCAATAATGATACCTCTGGGTTCAAGGTCTGTTACCAGGCGAGACTTGATATCTGCACTCAGATTGGTTCTTCCTGAACTGTACAGTGTTTTTGTATCATATGTTGCAAACGCATCACGGATAACAGATCTCATTGTCGGATCAACGATACGATCTTTGTAATCTGTTCCAAGGGTTGAGTAGATGTGAGGAGCTTTTACAGGATCAATACGGTAATTTACCGAAGCATCGGTTTTAATCGTAAGTGCATCTGATGTAAGCACGTCTGCCTGCTGGGTATCAACCTGCGTCTTTGCATCAAATATAATAATATCTGTTACAAACGGCGTAATGATATGCATACCAGCCTGTACAGGATCAGATCCTACAGTTCCCCATACTTTAGTAACACCTACTTCACCAGCATCAATGACCACCACTCCAAATGCAGCCACTCCTACGACGCATGCAAGTATGAACATGATCACGCCTACACTCGGCGTATCTGTTATAAATGCAATAACAGCAATGATGACTAATATAACTGCAAAAATTAAGATCGGTATAAACATCTGTATCCTTCTGCCTTACGGCACATAGATATTGAATATATTTGTATATAAATTATGTGATAGTTATGCTGACATCAGGTACTGCCAGTGTGGCATATACGCTTCCTTCAGTATCACTGATAGATGTGTTCAGTTCACTGATTCTGAACACATTGGTTCCAGACTGGTATGTTCCTACACTGCATGTAAAGAGCTGAACGTTCTGTTGCAGCCCGGTGAGGGAACTATCAATGTTTGACGCAGTGATCGAGAACTCACCGGTTGAGAGTGTGGAGTAGTCATGTGTCTGGAAACAGTCAGGGAATGCAAAGTTGTACATATCACACATAGACGCATTCGAGAACCCGCAGACGATAGAGAATCCTGCAATGCCTTTTGTTACCTCAACCAGTGTAACGGTGAGTGTTATATCTGATCCGTTTGCAACCGTTGTAGAGTCAAAGGTGAAGAGTAACTGCACTCCGGTAACTGCCTTGATATAATAGGTCTTGATCTTCTTCTTTGAGAGTGCATCTTTTGTGACGGTAAGTGCAGGGGAGTAGGATCCTGCTGTTGTATAGGTATGGGATGGGTTTTGAGTGGTTACAAGAGCGCTCTCGTCCCCGAAGTCCCATGACCATGAGTCAGGGGTTCCGGTTGATGTATCGGTGAACTGCACAGTGAGCGGTGCCGACCCGGTAGTGGGTGTAGCTGAGAAGTTGGATGTGAGTGCATTCTCTGATGCGATAACAGATCCGGTAAACGGAGCCTCTAACGATACCGCATAGTTAAATCCGGTATCTGATGTCACAGTCGTGGATTCGTGGAAGTCGATGGTATAGGAGTCTGCTGCGGCATACCCTATCATCTTCAGTGTCAGAACCTTTACATTACTCAGTGTACCTGTCAACTGATTTGATACAACGCCTGATGCATTATAGTAGTCCTTCCACTTGAACTTATACAGCCCTTCGGTCTCATTCACGGTATACACGATATTCTTTATGTCATCACCTGGATTCGTATACACCGGTACAGCCTGATTAACCCGAAGACATGATGGGGATATCCTGAACATGATATCAAACGTGCCTATGCCGTATGAACATGAGGTGATGTACAGATTGAGATCATACAGTTCTCCCTCCCGTACAGACTGGGTTGATGCCTGGAGTTTTAATACACATGCCGGATTATTGGTCAGTATAATGTAGTTGTTCTTGGTCTCTGTATGATCGTTGACATTACCGGTAACAGAAAGAGACACGGTATAGGTTCCTGGTGAGATGAACTTGTGTGACGGGTTCTTCAATGTTGAGGTGTACCCATCGCCAAACGCCCATTTATAGGCATATACGGTGCCGTATGAGTCGTTATAGAATTGCACCGTCGTATCACCATCAGATATACGAGGAATACCATGGAAGTTTGCATATACCAGGTTGGCATCAGATGCAGGTTCGTATCTGATGGTCATCGAGTAGATGTCACAGATCTCATCATATGTGAGTACCTTGGTGAACGCCATCATATCACCAAACCACCCGTCAAACTCACCTAAGTTACAGGCGCCTGGCCTCCCACCGATGATGAACGGATACGTGGTTGAGGTGCTCATTGTGAGTGGTGCCGATATCGTGGTGTTCGGATCAGTAGGGTTAGCAGTGGTATACTTTGAGATGTCATACTTGTCAAGTACTAATATATCGTTGAGATAGATACTGAGTGTAGAGAGGGATGCATCATACATCACCGTATACATCTTCCATTTTGATGTGTTGTAATAGAGATCAGTGAGTATCTTTACGTTCTTCTCAAGCCGTATCCCTACCCTCCTGGCAGATACCGATGATCCGCCATCAGATGTTAAGAATAAGCAGAACCCTCCACAGGTGATACCATCAATTACATTCTGATCCTCAAATATATCCCCGTATGAGAAGAGGTACGAGTCAGGTTTTGTTAACGTTGACGACCACCACTCGTTCTCTTTTGCCCATATGATAAAAGTACGTGAATCGTTGCCTAGCGGCATGGTTGATGATGTCTCACTCAGGATGCAGTAATTATTGACCTTCTCTCCTGCAGTCTTTGACTTGGTATCTATCATGCTCACATTCGGAGATCCGGTAAGATCGGCGTTGGTGACGACTGACGGAAAGTCATCAGCGGTTGATACCCGTTTCACATTGATCCATGTTGATTTTACGGTATCCACTGCAAAGGCCTGATCATGGTATCCTCCGATGAGCACCGAGTTGCCAATGATATACCAGTCATAATGGCGTATACATGAGCACCCGTTTAAATATGTAGATAAATCAGTCATAATATCCTCAGAACATCAGGGTATCAGATGTGCAGATATTTCCCCGCCGTGGATCTTTCAGTTTCATGGTATATGATACCGTAGCAGTACCGTTATACGCAAGGTTGACAGATGTTGAGTAGTTGTTGTATCCGGTCTTCTTCAGGGTGACGGTGTGCTTCCCGGTTGAGGTTGCTGAGTTTGAGTATGGGGTTGTACCTTTTGTAATACCGTCGATGAGTACCGTTGCGCCTGCCGGGGATGATGTGACGGTAAGTGTTCCGTATGCTGCTTCAAACGAGCATGTTACCGGTGTATCCTCTCCTATTGCTCGTGTACCGGTCACCACCTGATTGACATATCCATCCTTCTCGAATATAAAGTAGACATCTCCGTACCCTGCAGTATAGGTTGTTGGGGTTGTACCTATTAGCGTCTGTGCCCCGTTGTTATGAGTTGGATCAAGTGATACGGTTGCTCCGGTTGGAACAGACTTCAGCACAAACTTCCCAAAGTTGAAGACCGGTGAGGTGGGTATCTCTGCATCGATGAGTGTCCTGGCATTCTTTGTAACTGTACATGTACCTGATGTTATCAGATACTGATACTCATCAGCGGTATGCAGTGAGTACGTCCAGGTCCCGGGATCCTGATTGATGATATAATACGGTGTGGTATGGGTGGTCATCGAGTTATTGAACTTGATATAATACCCAGACTGGGGTTTTGTTACGATCTTGATGTAACCATAGTACTGCACCGATTCGGTGACGGTTACCGTCTCTCCAAGTTTTGCAGTGAACACCCCTGCTACTGAATAAAACGATACCGTACCGTAATCACCAAACTTTACACCGCTCTTCTGTATCGAGTAACTGTGAACACCTTCAGTGAGTCCGATGATGGTGCATACTCCTGATGAATCACAGGTACCTGATGCTACCGTAGATCCATTAAGATACACCGATGCCTCACCAGTCACGGTAAAGTCATCTGATGATGGTAACGAGAGGATGAACTTCACACCGGTCTGCCCAGGATCAATGACAGTTCTGGTACCTGCAGACACTACCGCAGTACCTGATGCGGTCTTCTTTCCGTCCTTGAGATAGTACCATGAGTAACTCCCGTCATCCTGGTTTAATATATACTTTGGAAAGGTTGAACCCACTGAATCTGCATTAAAGTATCCAGTCACTGAGTATCCTAATGAGTTGACCATCTTCACGTATCCAAAATATTTCAGGTTTACCGTTACACTGGTTGTAGATCCCTTCTCTATAACAAGAGAGCCTTCTTCCGGGGTGAATGCAACATTTCCCACACCGGTAAAGACACAGTCTCCTGATGTTACCTGATACGTATGCCCTCCGACAGATAACCCTATAACAGAGCATATCCCGGTAGATGCATCCACTGAATATGGTATAGATCCCCCGTCTATATAGATGGATGCAGATTTATCAGGTGAGAAATCAGGTGCTGTTGACTTGGTTACAATGAATGTAGCATTTCCGGTCCCGTCTACAAACGTGGCAGATACATGCTTTACTACTGACGGTTTCAATGTAACGGTCGCAGTATAATCTGATTTTGATGGATGGGTTAACGTGATCTGATATGATGCCGGGGCGTCAGAGTAACTGGTATGCCCGTCACCAAAGTATAATGCAGGGTATACAAACACTTCCGATGATGTTGTGAGTTTTGATGTATTCTTCTGCACATTTGTACTTAAATTAGTAACAAAGATTTGTGCCCCTGATACACCACTGGTAATCCCTACCTTTCCCTCCTCGTATAAATTACCAACAACATTGACGATGGCAGACTGAGGTTGTCCAGTAACCATCCCCTGGTCGCAGCAGACCGGATAGGCCTTGTAGTTGTCATCAGGGATGAGTTTCCAGAAGTAGTTATTATTTGCAAGCACAGTTGCAGTACACGGGGTAACACCAACATATGTACTTGCTGATGTGAGTCCTCCATACACCGGAATACCGGTAACCGGGGATCCGTCAAAGTTGGATGTGAACGATACCGAATAGGTGGTTGCCGTTCCTGACAATGCGATCGTGTAGGAAGTCTTGGTGTTCCTCAGGTTGGATGCAGTGCCGGTAAGGGTAGCGGTAATAGCAGAATATCCTGATGAACTAAATGTAAATATCTTGGTGAGATCGGTGGTTGATGGATAGATCTTTGTCACCGGGGAGTCGCTTGTTATAGCAGTGGCATTCTCTCCTGTTGCCTTGATATATGCGGTTGATGGTGGGTATGCAAGTGCAAACTCAAACTGACATGCTTTATAGGTGATGTCTGCTGACGGGTTTCCGGTGATCACACCAAGATCTATGGTAGATGTTGTATTGCACCAGTACTCGGAGTTTGTAGCATTGGCATTGATAACAATTGATGCCGAGTACCCGGTTGCATACGGAAATGACAGTGATGAAGGGCTTGATACTGTAATAGTGATGTTGTCATACCTGGTGGATGATGTGAGAGTTACATCGATCGACGTGATGGTAGCATCTGATGGTGTTAATGTTCCTGATTTTGTTGTTATTTCAGGCGTTATGTAATCTCCTTCAGTTATACTTGTGGTTAATGCGATACAGGATGACAAGTAATGGGATCCGGTATGGGTCTTATGCACTCCATATCTCATCAGTAGTGAGTATATCGATACTGAAAGGTTGAAGCATTCATCATCGGTTGATGTGACGTTTATCGTTGAGTCTGATGCAGTAATCTTCTTGGTTGTATCAGTTGGTGTATATGACCGGTTGAAGAAGAAACCGATATCATCCCCGACAACAGTACCGATATCTGTGTATGATTTATAGAGTGCAACATCCCCGGTTGAGATGGCCATTGTATTAACATTAAAATCAAGTTGCAACCCCGATGTATGGGTTTGTGAAGGGAATATAAACCCGATGATATCATACGTGAGATCGTCAACATCAGTAGATCCTGCTGATATCTGGGATATCGTAATCTGTGAAGACATAAGGAATGTATCAGGGGATGTGAGGTTCTGGCTGATAACACCATCATATGCCCCGTTTGGTACAACATACAGTGATCCTCCTACATAGTCAAGATCCACCTCTATTCGTGAGATGTCTCCTGAATACTGACGTTTGGTGGACACTTTTACATATGACGCATATGTTGTAGGTTTATAAATAACAGAGAACCAGTCGTTCGGAACAACAGTAGATGGGGTGGTGTTTGTGCATTTAAGCAGAACCTTTCTTGGTTCCCGGTGACACCCGACATATACAGTACCGAGATCCTTTGTGATACCAGAGTTAAGGCCTGATACTGATATCGTCTGTGTGGTCTCATAGGTGTACGTAGATGCATCTGATACTGCTGCTACGGTGATTGTGATATCAAATGCTGCAGTAGATCCTGATCCTGATACTGATAAAGATCCGTCCGTAAGCGTCTGTGCATTAATCAACGGAGAGTGATCAGGATCGGTAACCGTTACTGCAATACTGGTTGCATATAATGTGGAAGACGGCCACTGGGTAGGGTTTTGGGTCTTGTTCTTCAAGACCATACGATAGTTATATGCCATAATCAATCAGATGCAGAAGTTACGGTATATTCAAGTCTGAGCTGGAGGAACCTGAGTGAAGTACTGATCGTATCACCGGTAGAGGTATCTCCCCGTGTAAGGGATAAACACATTAAATTCCCTGATGAACCGGTGATATCAGCTAATGTTATCTCAGGGGTGATATGGAGTGAGTTTGCTCCTGCTCCGTTTACTGCTTGGGCCATATAGGTTGATATCGTGGTCTTGAACTGGGAGTCGAGTGCAGATCCGTCTCCCATCCTGATACCAACTACTCCCCATTTTACAGTCCCTGATATAGAGTTGTCCCCTGTTGACCAGTAGATCTTTGCTGTGATAGATCCACCGTCCCATGATTCAGGCATGGTGAATAGCCACTGACAGTGTTCAGGTACCGACGGTGATTTGGCAAACTCCACATAGTAGTAGCTCGGTGCCGAGTACCCGGTTGAGAGTAACTGCATAGTCGCTCCCCCTGAAGCCAAATCTGACAATGCAGACCCTGCATTGAGAATAATGGTACGTTTCCGCTTGAACAGGGTGTTATGTGTGATCTTCTTGTATGTCGATGTAACAGGGTCATACAAGGCAAATACTTCTGATCCGGTAGGCTGTGTTGTTACCGTGGCATCAAGGGATGCAAAGTCTGCCGCAGTAGTCTTCCACTTCACATCACCGGTAAGGGTTGATGTGAGTACCGATCCGTTACTTACCTGACCTGACAGGGTAACCCATGAGGTACCTGAGTACAATAATAGATCTCCCTTTGTACCAGTTGACGGGAATGTTGGAATGGTCTTCCACTCAGGTAGTTTTGAGGTGTTGTTGAGGCATACCGCATAGATTGAGCTTGCTGACACTGTAGACGGGGGAGCAATAGATATCCATCCACCTGTACCGTTATAGTACGGTACTGACCCGATAGTAATACCGGTCTCTGACTGGGATGTTGAGACCATCGCCATACCTGCAGAGTTCGGGAAGTAAAGTTCCTTGTCTGATCCGGTAAGGGAATGTGTGAATGTCAGTTTCAATGAGGTGTTGGATCTGAATGATATATCCTTCTTAGTGATGAGATCACCCATGATCTCCCGTGATCCTGATATCGGGTAATATTGCGGATGATCATCGTATGGTTCTCCCATGTTGACAAGGTCATGGTGTGATATACCTAGTGATGCCACTGCTGCGTTAATCCATTTCCCGGTATTATTTCCGAGTGGATCATAATAATATAGCATTTGTTTATTGGCTAATGCGTTTGATACTGTATCAACATCTGACAGGTCATTGAGTTTTACAAACGAGTGGAGTAACGCGGTATGATCTGCTTCGGTAAGGTACTGAGGGTGGCAGTTTACATCTTCACAACTTGTAGCATCAAGATCAGAGTGCTTCTTTGCTCCAAGTGAGGTTGCTGCTACGTTCTTCCATGTGGTAAGAGCAGCATCATAGATGAGGATATGGTTGTTCTGCGGATTGACGATGGTTGTTCCGGCAATAGCATAGATAGACGGATATGGTACGTTTACCCCATACTCGTGCAACTGGATATCCCCATGCCGTGCAGTGTTGAGATACTGGGGATGCGCATCAGGATCGTTTACGTTTATAAGGGCATTATGATTAAAGAAGACCTCTGCAATCTGCCATGACGAGGACTGATAGGTATAGTATTTGTTCTCCGCATCAACCCATACGGTCATACCGGACTCAGCATCAATGAATGACCATGCCCCACTGATATATACGGCTATATCATTTGCATGGCCTGCCCACGCATTGATAGGCGTTGGTGTTCCTACAATAAACCGATCGCCGTTTGCTACGGTGAGTCCCGTTGGATCTAACAGTCCTTTTGATCTGACATATGGTAAGAATGATACACCGCCGACGATGGTATCAACATATTTCTTTGTTGTCAAATCGGTATCCTGTTCAGGGGTATGAATATTGATTATTTTATAATTATTAAGGTTGAGGTCCGCTGTCATTGGCAGAGTACCATCAAGCATAAGATATATTTTATGAGAATCGGTTGAAAGGTCTGAAAAAGCTGCATGAGTTTGAATACCTAATTTTAATGGATCCCCGGGTGACCATTTACTGGTTGTTGTACTATATTGAAGTATGTATTTATCCAGTTTACCGGTTGTATCTACATCCTGGAGCTCATTCATCTGACCTGCAAGATGTTCATCGATGATTAATGCATTTGCATTAAGTATATCACCCCATCCAGTTTCACCAGATTCAGGCATTGTAAGAGAAAAACGATTAGTTTTAGTTGCCATATCAGACCTCTATATAATCTTTACGAATAAGTATATATAGATTATCGTCAATTGGTTTAAACTTATTTCTTAGGTTTCTTGCCTTTGCCTTTACAGCCCATGTTACACCTCTAAAATAAATTAATTTTATATTATAATAATGTTACTGTAGGTTCCGTTAACATATATTGTTTAAACATGAATTCAATTTAAATTTATATTGCCTGGTTGATAAATTCCGAATTTGTTTTCCCGTTGAGGTACTTAGTCATATTAGGCCCCTGATATTACGTAAAAGAATATAAAATAAGGTAGAGAATGATCTATTGAGGTACAAACTCAGCATCAAATCCATTATCTTCTTTCGCTTGCCATAATATCTGAAGCGCTACCAATTCAGATTGTTTCTTTGCCTCAAATGCAGCGAATGCTTCTGATCTTGAAGTATAAAATATAGTCTCCTTTGCTTGAGCATCTACAATTGCTTGTTTTAATTGTCCCTGAGTTCTGTACAATGATATTACCTGTGCATCAGTAAGTAATACCCAAGCCTCAGTTGTGGTTGGTAGGTTTTCTGCTGCCCATGTGTCGTATGCTGCTTGTGCAGTTTGAACTAATGATCCCATGATTATAATTCTCTCCGTTCAGATTAATAAATATAAGTTTCAGCCATAATCGAACCGATTTGATCCTGCGTTAATGCCTTTTTAAAAATCATCAAATCTTTTATATTACCAATCATATAATATAATGTTGTGTCCCCGCTTCTTCCAATACAAAATGAAGTTGATGTATTTACAATTGTACCAGAAATAACAAATGTAGAATCTAATATTGAATTTATATAAATGTATAAATTAGATCCTGATCTAACAACCGTAACAAAATAAAAAGTAGATGTTACAAGTGTAGCATTACTTGATACTGTTATAGCAGATCCACCATTAAAGTAATTAAACCTAAATTTACCTGCGTTTGATATATTTGAAAATGTACTTCCGGATGATTGATCGCTTGAATTTTGTCCATATAATGCATTTGAATTTGTTAAAGATGTTGTTAATATCCATGAAGAAATAGTAAAATCACCAGATCCAAAATTCCATGCATCATTATCACTTAAACTGATGTAATTAGTAGATCCGTCAAATTTATAACAGTTTATACCATTTTTTAATTTTTGAACTGTAAAAGTTCCATTGGGCGTTACGGTGACTCCATAAGGCAGAATTGGAAATCCATTGTCACCCGGTGCATCACTGGCATTATAGAAGGCATTTCCTACTCCATCAAAATGCAGGAGGAGTTTTATGTATGGATCGGGTTTGAATGGTTGAGTTGGAACCGATGATAATAATGTTCCTCCAGATTTTATAAAATATTCAGATAAGTAACCATTTAAATATCCCGAATCTCCCCCAGCCCATTTTCCAATATATAAAATGTTATTGTTAATTACACATAAATAATATAAACTTGTTACAGATGCTACAAGAATATTGTTAAAATACAATTTGATTGTAGCCCCATCACTTGTTATTAAAAATGGGTACCACACATTCAACGAAAGTGTAATATTTGAAAATATATTAACTACAGTAGAACCACCATGTACTCTTTCGAAACTTATAGAATACACTTCAGAAGTATTCACTATCCGTAGCATTGAGGCATTATTTCCATCCACTCTACTATTAAATAAAGATATATAATTCCCTGAAGTAGGATATGCATTTAAATATACCCATCCCCCAATTTGCATCGTGGTTGATTGTACCCAATCTGCAGATGCAGACACAGTCAAATAATCTCCATTACCATCAAGATAAGCAACCCCGCTACCACATGGACCTGTCAATTGTTTAGCACCACCATATGCTGTGATAGTCTTTGGATTTGAACTATAATCAGTGAATGTAGTACTGTTTGCTTGAAAATGTAGCAATAGTTTAGTATCACTTGTGTTTTGTGCCATTACAAATGACTTTATTGAGGTATCATTTACTCCTACTCTAAACGATAATTCTGATAAATATCCATTAAAATAATAGGGAAATTCTCCTGCTCTACCTATTGCAAATGGTAAAGTAGATGTGTTAATACCTCCTAACGTTGCAGATCCTCCGCTAACATTGTTTACGTCAATAAATATGCTAGTTCCGTCTGATCTGAATGTAAGAATATTCCATGTATTGATTGTAAGGGCTCCTGTAGTTGATGAATATCCAGTCGGAGTTCCTGCAGTATTTCTCCAATAAAATCGTGGCACTCCACTTGCTAATAGTATCCCCCATGCAGTATTTGTTGCTACGCCATCAAAAGGAACTTGTCCCATTATATAAGTATTTCCAGTAATAGATTTAGGATATACTAATATAGTAATAGTAAACTTTAATCCGTTTAATGCAAAATCAGTTACATCATTTATATATAAATAGTCGCTCGATCCATTAAATATTGCAATACCAGCACCTGGAAATGGTAATATCTGTGTAACATCGCCGTTTGCAGTAACAGTTTTTGAACCATTTGCTGAAGCGGATTGTCCTGTGTACCAAAGTTGGCACTGGTTTTGTTTTAATGCTGGTATGTTAACTATTGACATTAGTAAACACCTCGCTGTCCTTGCAAAACCGGATATAAGTATTTTTGAGATGTTAATTTATAAATTAAACTTATCTCATAACTTGATAAGGATCTATTATATAATATTACTTCCCCGATATTTCCAGAAAAAGTAGAATCAGTTCTACCATAATCCTTACCTATATATACAGTATAAGGATTTGCATGAGTTGTATATGCAATTGAACCTGTATATATATTAGATCCATTTACGTACAAATTATAATTTGTAGACGGAATAAACGTCATTGCTACAAAAGCCCAATTGTTATAACAGGTTAGCAGTGATGAAAATACTGCTTGAGAGGTCCATGCACTCCCTGTTGAAATTAAAAAATACAATCCAAAATTAGGAGATGAGTATACAAGCGCTAATTGAAATCCCATAGTTGATGTTATAGAATTATATCCATTGTTTACTATAACTCTGTTTAACACAGTGGTATTAATATTTGAATTAATCCAAGCAATTGCTGTAAATGCTCCAGTTCCCATCCCTGAACTGATTCCCGTATCAACTTTATCTGTTGTATTACTAAAATATAGACTTTTATTTGAAAACCCAAACCTATTATTTCCAGTTCTGGTTGCCCCGGTTATACTTCCATTGTATCCATTTCCACTTAAATCTTGTAATTGACCTGATGAATTGAGTGAACCGTCATAATATGCTACACATCCGTTAAATAACTCATTATAATCTTTGTATTTTGTTAATGTCATTAACTCAACCTCCAGTATGACTGTGGACCAAACATTAGTCCTGTTCCGGTGATAGGATGAGTTTTGATCATCAGCATTTTGATTTCAGCCTGTGAAAGAACCTTTCCGTTCCAAATCATCAGATCTTTGATATTTCCATTTATTCGGTATACGGTAGATGTATCAATATCTGCTCCAATTTGCAATGGATTAGAAGACGAATATAATGAGCCGGATACAGAATTAGATGATGCTATAGATGTTCCTAATTTATATATAATTACATTTGATCCACTTCTTACTATTGTAAAAAACATCCAGTCTGTTGTAACAATTGAACCTATCGGAGAAGTAATAGTATAACTCCATCCAGAAGAGCCTATAGTAGATAAATCAAATTCTATTTTACCATCACTATATTGATAAATAATCCATGATCTATTATCCCATTTATGTCCACAAATTGCACCACTAACTATTGAAACTGGCTTATACCAAAAAGATATTGTAAAATTACTTGATCCAAAATTCCAAGCAGAATTTGTCGTTAATGAAATGTAATTACTTATTCCATCGAAATTTAATACACTTTTATTGTTTCCTAAATCTGTTTTAGTCCATGTTCCATTATTGGTTGCCGTTACGCCACTTGGAACGATTGGAAATTCATCAATGTCACTTGTATAACCTGACGAATGTGATCCAGGCCACCATAGAACACAATTTTGAAATAAATTAGGATATTGTGATTTACTACCAGTTGTTAATCCCATTTTATTACCTCACGTAAAATTAACCTTTAACTGGACAAGTAAATCTGCACTTCCTACATCTGCTTGATTGACTCTAAACTGAATTACGTCTCCGGTTGCAAGAGTTGTTATTGCTGAATCTAATGTTCCTGATGCAGTGTAAATTCCATTTGTTGCTGCTGTTGTTTCGGTGATTTGCATTGCAGTGTCTGATGAAAATATACTATTTGTTTCCAAAAGTCCATTTTTCATTATTTGAATTTTACAATATGATCCTGTAGCACTCGGATTACTTGATAAATACATATTTGTTGATGATATTGTACATGCTGCAGGTGCTACCCAATACATCATTGTAGTTTCGTAAATAATGCCCTCTATGGTGCGTTGTACGATATATGAACTAGATCCACCTGATCCACCTTCGTGAGTGTGGTTTCCTGCAGCTACCTGGGTTGATCCAGTACCGATCAATAATGACAGTAACTGACCTGTAAGTGACAGTCCATTCCCTGATATCGTAAGGGCGTCATGCAATAATGTATGGGTGTGGTTTCCTGCAGCTACCTGATCTGCACCGGTACCAACATCACCGTTGATATTGAGGTTATCATACGTTACCCCATCTGCAGTGATATACACCGCTGAATGTGCAGTATTGTCATGCATCGCAGGGGCAAATGTTAGTGGTTTCTCTCCTACATTATCCCATACAATAGATGCCCATGCAGGATCTGTTCCATTCGTAGTGAGCCATTTTCCTGAGCTACTCACCTGATTAGGTATCCCGGTAGATGGGGTTATCCATACCGGATCAGTGCCGTTTGTACTGAGTATTTTCCCTGTATTCCCTGTCTGGGATGGTATACCAGTTTGATTATCAATCCATACGATAGATGTCCCATCATTTGAGAGGATCTTGTTTGCAGATAGTGCCGGTAGACTCTGCCCTCCCCATTTCAATGTGGTTAGAAAGACTGCATTATCAGATAAATTAGAGGTGGTGATGATCTCATACTCTGCACCATCAAGCCCTATCTTCCATACATCGTTCGTCTCATCCCACTCTATCTTTGCATCCGGGAGAGTGCCACGGTTGATAGTAAGTCCGCCTGATTCTGTAGGTGCTCCGGCTAATATAGTATTGAGCCTAATTGTGGTGGTATCATCAAAGTACGGATGGACAGCAACCCATGCGGTATCTCTCCAGATATATAGTTGTTTGGTATCAGTATTATAGAAGAATCCGTCCTGAGTTCCTGTTACGGGGAGAGTTGTACCAGTAAGCGGCTTATTAATGGGAATGAGTGTATCAAACCTGGTTGGTGATCCATCAGATGAGTGCCCTATTTTAAACACGTTATTTGTGTAATCATATGCTGGTTCACCCTCCGCTATTACGGTTGGATCAGTTGTCCCGGCAGGCTGTACCATCGCTGCATGGGACCCTCGTTTGACTTTAATCATTGCCATATGCCATCACCACAAATTGTATAGGTGTAATATCGAAAGATTTAAATACTAACGTCGCCGCCATCAATGATATTGGTCCATTCTGGTGCAACGGCCACAGTCGTGCCTGAATCACTCTTCACTATTGTACGGGTAATCTTCAGAATAAACTCTTCAACCTTGGTTCCATTTGATGATAATGTAGGAACAGCCGGAGGCGAGATATACTTCCATTCTCCCTCGTAGTAGATATATGCGGTCCCGTCAAGGGTCCCTTCAGGAGGTAACGGCATACCTGATGGGGTATCCCATGAGAGTGAGCCATCAGGTGCAGATTTAAGATAGTTGGCCTGGGTAGTATTTGGTGGAAGGGCTGCCCATACTTCACCGGTGTAATGAAGGATGCATCCTTTTGCTATAGCATGAGTGGCAGTATCCTGTACCGGATATACCGCAAACGGATGAATGTTATCTAATGTTTCAGTCCCGTCTGCTACTTTCAACCCGTTGTCATAGATCAGTACACCTGCTGCAAAGACCGTGGATCCTAATGTGGTTCCGTGATCAGACTCTTCAGCAGTTCTCCGCACCAAAGCAGGGATCTTCTTGTATGTACCAAGTGATCCGTTTGCAAGGTCGCTCTCTTTCAAAACACCGGTGATAGACGTGCCGATATCAGAAAACTTGGTTGATAACAGATCTGCAGACCATGTAACCGATGTAGAGCCCTGTCCTGCCAGATCGTTGATGATGTTTGCATTGTCTGCAATCATCACCCAGTCTGACATCGCAGTATTGTTTCCGGTTGCGTTGAAGTATACCTTTGATGTATCTGATCTGGTGCAGAAGTCACCCTTCTTTACAGTGAGTGAGAGTTGTGCTGTCTGGGATGCAGCGGTATAGATATCAGCAAGATGCTGTGTTATGATACCGGTTGACTTCCATGTCGTTCCGTTCCAGATATAGAGCATGGAGTCTGTAGTATTGTAGAAGAGATCGTTGATAACGCCCGTTGCAGGTAATTCAGAGCCTGACTTCGGTTTTCCGATGGGATCAAGAGATGCAAATGTCGCTGCATCAGAGACTCTACCAATCTTCAGCTCATTAGTATCTGTATTGAACGCAAACTCTTTTATATTGACGCCTTCGGTTGATGCAGCCCATTCTGCCGTAGTGCCACCACGAACCTTCAGCAATACATCTCTACTCATGGTGTGCCTCCATCAATGACAGTCACAAGAGCATCAACACTCGACCATTTCACTGTTTTTACACTGTTTACTGTCGTAGAAATTAAACAGTAGTCACTTGTTGCAGATGGATCAAGGGTATCCCATGTCCTGGCATTTGTAGAGGTATTGATATCAGAACAGTACAGGATAGAGCCGACAGGTACTCCGGTCGTTGCACTGTTCATGTCAGCAGGCATGTCTGACAGGTCTGCAAGTTTTAGTATCGGCTTATTGGTAGCCCACTCTACATACCCTCCGTTCACCGCATCATACCGGTAATAGAGCACCTTACCTGCATCAGTTGCCTTTGGCGAGAGATGAGTCCAGCTTCTGGTGGTTGTTCCATCATCAGTATCAACCGTCTTACAGTAGAGCAGAGCACCCTGGGTAGGTCCTGACGGTACCGCATCATCAAGTCCTGTACAGTCCTGTAGATCATGCAGGTTTGATACACCCGTTCCGCCCGATCCTCCGGTCACTTCAGCCCACTGTGGGATGCCTGCTTCTGCTATTGAGAGGTATTTGGTGACAGTCTTGTCTGCAGGAGTTTGCAGATATGTCCACTGTGACCCGGTATAGTAGAGGATCTGTCCTCTACCTGTTAACCCGGTCACATCAACATCCTCAAGATTCTCCATCCCAATATCAGTGACAACAAGACGCGGGCGCCATTTCCCTTCTGTCTCTCCTACCTTCTTGACATATTGAAGGAGCATCCCATTGACAGGCTCATAATCCTCCTCAGAGTCTGTACCTGCAAGCACACTATGCTTATGCCCGGTGAGAGAGAAGTCATCTGCAATAAGTCCGTTGAGGAACTGTGAGTTCAGACCTGATACCAACTGCTTATATGAATTAGACCCTATAGTAAATGGCGGGTTTACATCCTTCCCTGCTATTGGAGGGTTAAATGTATGAGTTGCGGTGATAGTCCTGTTCAGACTGACATGCATATACTGTGGGTGATCATCGTTCAAATCAGACTCAAGCAGTCCGTGATGGTATACCCCCTGTGCTGGTACAACAGATGAGTTGGTCCACTTCCCGTTGGAATAGACCATAATATCACCTTCAGCAAGTTCTTTCCCTCCCGTGCCGGTACCAATCTTTGTATTGATGAGTTTATTGATGTCAGGATACGGTAAGTTCCCACCATCACCATAATTATGAGCACACGTGATAGAATAGTTTCCACCTTCAGTACCGGTACCATCCCACTCCTGATACCCTGATGAGTGTGCAGCCAATGTAATGTACTGAGGATGGCAGTTTGGCTGAGCACGGTTTGCTGACGAGAACGCAGTGTTATGGTTGGTTGATAGTCCAGGGATCAGTTTATTTGTCCAGTGTCCTGACTTCGGGTCCTCTATATCGCACTCATATATCAGTACATGTCCATTGTTAAGTCCAGATGCAGTCTTGATAGAAAGATCAAACTGTACATCACTGAGCTGTCTGAGTGCATCATGTGGAATATTTCCATCTGACCCAGATGCCCGTGATGATAATAGATCATCGGGCCATACTTTACCTGCTGTTACCGGGATCTGATGTACCCAATCGGTTACTGTTACAGGTGGAACATACTGTCCTGCTATTGGGTATGCACAGTCACAGTACTGTCTGAACAGTCCCATACGATGTCTATCATAGTCGAAATACTGCGGGTGGTTGCATTTGAGATCTCTCTCCAGAGAGTCGTTATGCACCGGTGCAGATAATGTTGGGAGTTTTACGGTCCATGCACCTACGGTACCTGCATTTGACAGTACCGTAGAGTCCCATACAAGGGCCATCCCATGACCTTTGTTTGCTAATGTAAGGGGATCTGGGAAGTTGGCCTTGATATCCTTTAAATTCTTAAGATAATCATGAGGAATATTCAGGAATGAGTGTGATGCGGCGGTATGGAGTTCAGACCATCGCTCATCAAAGGTGAGGGTAGCATTTGATGCCACTGTATGGTATCCATTTGTAATCTCAGTCTGTGAAGTCCTGATATACATGTTATGAGAGGTGTCAGCCAATCTGTCAGTAAACTGCTGATGATACTGCGCACCGCCTGCAGGTGCGATGTTTACCCATCTATTCGAGACGCTGCTCCATGCAAGCATTTGTCCGTCAGTGAGCTCATTTCCATTGTCTGTTGTACCGATCTGAACATCCTTGAGCCATTGCACATGATCGTGCGGGATAGACCCGTCATCATGAGCCTCCCCGAAGAAGTGTCGTGCAACGAGATCATGACGCTTCCCGTCTGCACGCATGTACTGAGTGTGGGAGTCTCCTACATTGAGACCTTTCATCTGGTTATGAGAAAACTGCCGCTCAAGTGGTGCCCATCTACCGCCCTGCCATACTCGTATGATATTGTTCTGATCGATAGACCCATATATCAGTGCGGTTCCAAGCCATACCCCGTCAACCTGCAGGTAGGTATCAATATCATTGACATAGATGCAGTACCCTTCCTTCGGATCATACCAGTGCCAGTTTACACCATCAAACTCTGCAATACGTTCTGCTTTTGTTGGATCTCCTCTCCATGCATTATCAACACCACATATTCCGTTGATGATTGATCCAACCAGATATCTATCGCCTTTATGAGTGAGTTTGGCTTCAGCGGCCATGCTCCTGAATATATCACCAGATATAATGGACATTACCGGTTTTACCCAACCAGTTCGCTCAAGATACTGGCGGGATATTGCGTTCCTGTTGTAATCCCCGTCAACTGCATCGACATAGAACCCTGGATCAGCAACATTGAGAATCATATGACGGGTCCCATTATCCTCTTCCATGTTGAGTTCTGTCTGCATCCGTGCCCGGTTAGATTTATCAATACGGAGATACATCGGGTGATCATCGCTGGTTAAGTTACGCAGATTCCCATGTATGGATGTACCTCCGAACATCACCCATATAGTTCCGTTGAAAGTGTACTGCCGGTCTATATTATAGACGTAACATGCCCACGTCTCTACTGGAGTGGTATATGACCAGCCGTTTATTGTGCTGTACTGAGCGATCTGATTAGCATGTTCATAAAAGGTGTTAGTCTCTCCACCAGAGGTATACTGTCCTGGTGACTCGGTGATGATACACCGGTATCCACCGAACAGGGATGCACCGGTTGGTGGTTCTGTTACGAGATCCATTACCTCTTTCTTCCACTCAAGCCCCTGTATCTTGTAGTCAACATACAGTTTGTTGACGGCATCGGTCTGGTTTTCAGGATCCAACAGGTTGATGATCTTGTGATCACTCATGTTGATAGGAGCGGCCATAGTTGCTCTGTTACCTGAAGGACCTCCGGAAAGCATGAGGTACATGGTATGATCGTCGCCGGTTGTACAGTCTACCAGTGAGTGATGAGAGATGGTATCGGTATACTTAATAAACGCATCAGCGTGAAGTCCGTCAAGGGTATCTGACGGAATACTGCTCCCATGTCCGAGCCCGTATCCAGTCTGCTTTGTATTGAGTGCCTGCTTGTTGAGTTTTGCAGTTACAGAGGCAGGAGTGAACACCTCATTCTTCTCCTCTCCTAATACATACTGCTGATGTGTATGCATTGCTGCAGAAAAGTCACTTGAATGCCGCCCATCTAGCATGTCTGCATTGATACCTTCACCCTTCGTCTCAGGAGATACATCATCACCCTGAAACAATATAGCAGAGTTATACCCATCAAAATACTCGGCATTAAGCCCTGTGACAGTGTATCTTTTTGCGGTAAGAGAGACGTTTGATCCGATCGCGAACGGTGTAGCAATGACCGCTCCAGTCTCGGCGTCAGTCTCTGGTATCGGGTTGAAGGTATGCCTGGCAGTGATGGTATCTGATAGTGTCCGGTGAACATACTGATTCTCTCCTCCGATGGTGAGTGGGAGCCACTGTCCGTTATCTGTATTTAACACATAAATACAGTCTTTATCCTCTACATAACACGAACACCCATTGTTGGTGATCGTCATCTCCCATCCTGATGAGCCATGATACTCGTAAATATAATTGGTCTGCCAGTTTGGATCTACTGATACATTTACTCCTATTGAGATGTACCGGTCATATAATGATGGATTTTGAGGAATTGCAGTTGTAGGATCAAAGAATGATTTTACACTTGCCTGCCAGTCTGAACTCTGATTTTGATTAGTCTTCTCCCATGTAGCACCATTATATGAGTACAACAGGTTGAGATCCAATACATATGCGGTAAATCCTTTCTTTGGAGAACGTGCGGCCCATGCACCTGATATATACGTATAGATATACCCGTATGACCATCCATTCCCGCTAATGTTACAGATATACCGATCGCCTTCAACCGGCGATGTTGGTAATGCAGAGACTGCACTATAAAATGAGTTCACCGGCTGGAGCCATTCGAAGTCGAGTAACCACTCGTACTTACTCAGAAACGTCTTCCATTCAGTACCGTTGTAGATATACAGGTCTTTCTTGGATTTGACATAGATGAGCCACCCTTCAGTAGGAGTGTAATCTACCCATCCCTTCTGGGTATATTCATAGATGTGTCCGGTTACCCATTTTGGTGTGGTGGTTGTGTTACTGGATGACGCGATATACCGATCGCCTATTGCAGGGGATAACGGGATATGATTAGATGCATCATTAAAGCCAAGCACCGGACCCTGCCATGCTATAGTGTCGATAGCACCCTTTAATCTGGTCCATACCGTACCGTCAAAGATGAATAACGACTCTTCAAGTTCTACATAACAGGCACATCCTTTGTTGATATATATCGATAACCAGCCAGTCTCGGTGGTATAATGGTATATCCGGTTTGCAACCCACTGGGGCGTTACGGTAAGGTTCTCGCCTGTTGAGATGTATCGATCCCCGTTTGACGGGTTTGCAGGAATAGCAGATGATGGATCAAAGAAGTTGAGCACCGAATCCTGCCAGTCTATAGATCCCACTCGCGAGTCTACGTACTGCTTGGTGACAAGATCCCCGGTCCCTACAACGGTATTAACATGAAGGATCTGATGATAGTTCATATCCAGATCCCCGGTCATGGTCTTTGATCCATCCCTGAGGAGTGCGGGATTGGTCTGGTTTACAAACCTGCCATATGGTGTTCCGGGAACATAGATGAGGATCTCATCCTTAACAGGGTTTGATATATTGAGCCAACTCACACCCGGGAGTGGGCCATCGCCTCCACCTGAGTTGGACACCGGAACATTGATCCATCTCTGGCTAGCCCCGTCAAACTGAAGAATGTCACCGTTTTTAATATAATTATCAAGGGTGATATCATCGAGAGAGGAGAGGGTGAGATCGACATGTTCCCATGCCCTGGATGATGTAGAGTATCTGAGTATCTGTCTATTGTTTGCAGCAGCGAGGGGCGAGTCTCCACCGGCAGTAATACCGAGTGCTGCATCTATCTTGGTAAAATTATCATTTATATCATCTCCCCATCCGATCTCACCCTCAAATGGCTGATATAAACTATATTTATCGGTATAGGTCCCTTTCTTCTCCTCATCTGCCATGTGGTGAAATATGGAGTAGAAAACTATATAAAAAAGGTTCAGTTTGTGATAGACTTTGTCATACTGACAGTCTCAAAGTCCACTTTTAACAGATAATTCGGGTCTGATTTATATGTCTGTTGATTTGTGTCTGTTAATGTGATGGATTTCCCCATCTGCTGGGTAAACGTGTTGATGATGTTGTTGGACGAGTCGATGATCCGCGTCCCGATAAGCCCTGCAAAGTTCCCATCTGCTACCTGGAACTGTGAACTGTTAATAAGGCCTACATATATGGGTAATATCTTTGCAGAATTGGTTGCAGTTGTGAACTGATCCTCGTAACAGATGTTCGGGTACTTTAACGTAATAGAGGCTGCATATGTCACATCTATACTCTCATTCTTGTAAAGATCTGTTGTCGGGATCATGATCTTGTTGTATGAACAGGTAAAATTAGTAAGCTTCCCACATTTAGTACAGTAGAGACCATATCCCTGAATAAACGGCTTGATAGCCTTCTGTGCAGTCGAGATACCAGACTCATCAGGTATAGCATCAGACCCAGTCCATATCACAATACCCCACTGACTGGTCTGGTAGAAATGGGTTGATGTGTTATTGGTTGAGTCTGAATCACAGTCTTTTATTACCCTGGCAAGTACTGTAATATCCTTCGGCTTTACCATACTGTACTTGATGGATGCCACATCAAGCCCGTACTCGTTCTGTGAGAACTCAATATCGCTGTCTGGAGATGAAACATACACCTCAATCGATGGGATGGTCATAGACTCGCTGATCCCGTCGTAGGTATACGAGTACGTATACCCTTTTATGGTAAGTTTGTACGAGTTCTCTGTTGTCAAATCTGTATACGTTAATGCGTTTGTGTATGGATCAGTGACTGATACCGGGTTATTCTGGGTGAATGACATATACAGAATACCGCTGTAATGAATTATCTCTGTTGTACCATTGTCGTGATAGATATTGAGATCAAACTCGGTGCATAGATAGTTGTTTACAATAGAGATCACATTCGGCATCTGTACATAGTACGAAAACTCCCCATACGGTGACTGTTCATCACGTATAAAATATTTAAGAGGTAATGTAGCCTCAACGACACCTTTGTTATCGGTGATTGTGGTCACGATGTTGCTCACCGACAGTGACCCGATCTTACCCACTTCAATGAACGGGTTCAGATAGAATCTGACATAATTGACATTTGCTTCTACAACCTGTCCGTTTGGCTTAGTGTATGTCTGGTATAACGGGTATTTTGTGTTGGATGCTGCATCTTCATAGGTTGTAGCAAGATGCACGCCGCGACCAGAATCAAAGTCTGCGTAAATTGATGTGTTTGGATCAATAAGAATATCATCAGCCTCAGGATCTCCTTCTTCGTCAGTGAGAGAGGCGTAATCTGTCACATGATATGCTTTGAACGCAAATGTCACAGGCTGGTATGAAGATCCGTATGCATCATACATAGTAAGGGTGATCTCATAGAAGTGCTGCCCGTCTGCTGCAGATGATTTGAATATAAACGGCTTCTTTATCTGCGACGATGTTGTATTCTTTGATCCAGTAAGGAGGGTTGACCCGTCAACTGATACACTCCACTGGAATGCAGAGATGTCAGAGAATGAGAGATATTTCCCTCCTATATAATCAAACAGGGTGGCTGTATCGATACTTGCACCTAAGTACCACCCATCACCCTGTGTTCCGATATATGTATACTTCTGGCTCACCGGGTTGTTGATCTTCACTGCTGCATTCACAGACTCGACTGATATGTTGTTTTTTGTTATCGTAGAGTTGTAATTATAGATATAGAACGGAAGTTTGGATGACCTGGTTGAGACCTCATATCCTTTATAACTGATCTCAACGGTTCCGTTGTCAGCATACAGGTTTGGATTGTACTGTACAACCTCAAGCGTCTCTCCTTTTCCTGATATAAACCCTTTATCAGTGTTGAACCCTAAATTGAACTTCGGGAGTGAGATCATCTGTCTCCAGTCTGCATCTGACCTGGTTGATAGGGATACCGTTGCTGCAGTTGTGGTTGATGACAAAGATGCAGTTGCTCCGATGATACCATTGACATATATCGTATAAGTGGTTCCTGAGCATACACATGCGATATGTGACCATATACCGGTTGTCATCGATGCACTGATACTGATCAGCGTCTTTGTTGCATCATTGAGTGTCCACCTGACATTACCGTTCTCAAGGATGATCATATTGTTGCTCATCGATGAGGAAGAGTTGTGGGTATATATGTAATGGGTATCGGTATCTGTTACTTTTACAAAGAACTCTATCGTGAAGTCCCCGCCTATATATGATAATGATGAGTCGTTATGGATCGTGATGTAATTATTACTTGTAAAGGTGAATGCATTGCTGAATTTACCGGTTGAATATAATGGTGTGGTAAATGAGGTTACATTCCAGTCATAGGAAGACTCATCATCGAGTGATGCATTAAACTGTAGTAATACAAGTGTGGTTGTATCTGCTATAAATGGGGTGGATGTGACCGTAAACGTATCTGTATATCGTGCAGTGGTGGATAATCTGAAACTATCCATGATGACAGCAGAACCAGTTATACCATACAACTGATAGTTATTTGCAAGTAACAGACATCCGAGAATGATATCTGTGTTATACAGTGATGGAGTTATAGTTGTATTAGTAAATGTATGTGATAATGTACCGAGATTATCAGTATTATCTGATCCACCGCAGGATCTCATCCTGGATCCATCCATGTATATCAATGGGTATACGACTGCATTATCTTCTATCTGACTATCAGTAAGTGAGTATTTTGTAGATGCCGATGTACCGCTCTCATAAATTGCACCATGGAAGTAGTATGTATGGGTATCATTCATGTTGTACCGGTATACATAATCGATGCTTGCCTTGTCATAATAATAGAACCAGTTTGTATACCAGTTTGCGGCAGAAGCATTGTTAATTTTAGAGTTTGCAGGATACAGAGCAAGTGTACTGAACGTCCTGTAATCCTGCCCTCCACTGATGGACAAGTTATACCTGTGCTCCTGCTGACCGGTATGGGTAGAAAGCCTACTCAGTCTGTTTATATATGGATCTGATCCGTTTCGTATCATCCATTCTACATATTTGGCACGGTCATCATTTCCGTTGAGATACAGGAATGATACATAGTTTGGTATGTATAACGAAGCATTACACCGAATTGATGGATTTAACGTGGTATTGATGATCACTGGATCATAATGGGTGTTAAGTTTAAGGCCGTCATATACAGATGTATTCTGCCCTGTCTCATTCATCGAGTATGACATCACCCATGTATCGATCTGCTTCCCGGTAGGTGTCTTGGTTCCTAATATGCCGTAAAAACACGGCGTATGAAGGTTATACAGTGCTGCATCATATGGTGCGTAGTAGAACGACGTGGTATCAACGGTGCTGACATCATACAGTCCTGTCATGGTCGTAACTTTCTTCACCGCATATCGTGGAGAGGTGTAAGCCTGGGTCTGTATATCATTGTAATAGTACGTGATGGTGATCGTGATATACGCATTATCCTCAGTCCCATCAATCCCGATGTCGTTAATAGTGACCACATCGATCTTGAGGTTCTTCCCGGTGACACAGGTGTCCTTGGATGAGGTTGTACTCTTCTTCAGGCCTACATTGGTGTACAGATTCACGGTGATGGTATAGTACATGTTAAGCCCGATGTTAGCATACTTCGGCCCTTGGTTGTACTTTACCAGAAGTGAGTTTGGACGACCTTCATACATATGGAGTGATTCGAGCTTGACACCAGTCCAGGCTTCGTTGCTTGTATTATACGGTCCTTCATTGAAGCAGTAGTTGATCACCTTCGGCTTGAGCAGCATCCTGTACAGATACGACTGGTTACCGTACAGATTGTGCAGGAAATATGAGTTGAACAGGATCTTTGATGATCCGAAGTAGGTATCAGTGGTGACCACGATCTTGATATCCTCTGTCAGGGATGAGGTCGTGGTATACCCGTACCGTTTATCAATAACCTGCACCCATATGGTACCTTTGTATGACAGGTTCCTGCCGATAAGACGGGGATAATTGAACCTGAAGTAGAGTGTACTGTCATTCTGATGTGCCGACGGAGCATACAGAAGCATCGATGATTTACTTCCATCTGTCTGTCTGATGTTACCGTTCGGATCTGTCTCGCCTGATGAGACGTACATTTCATCATCGAGTGAGACATGCCATATCATCGTCACGCCCGGTATAGACTGGTTGGTTGTTGGTGTTGAAGAGCCGTTCTTGGTTGTAAGATACGGGTATATCAACGGATACAGTCTATCATTTACAAAATGTCCGAGTGCATAATCGGTATTAGATGCATCAACACCTTCGATATGCTCTGTATACGTCAGTGGATCTGTCAGTGACGGGTATCCTTCATACGGTACTTCGAGTGATAACAGCCGTACAGTATTGATACCATCAACCAATTTTACCGGAGTTGCATCTATTACAACGGTATACTTGCTGATTAGATCGTAGCCATACCCTGATCCACCGTCATTTGGTATCGCTTCATATAATGTGAGCGAAACGGTGTAATACCCGACATCGATAAAGTTGATGTTCCACTGGTTTGAGTACTGTTCATTCTGAAGTGCAACGTAGATAGCATCAGAAGAGCGTATAACCCCGTTTGCATCTGATGCGTAAGTATACGCCCACCCTAATTTATAGAATTTTGATGTATCATTGATAACATAGGTTAGAAACGACTGGTTGTTTATTTGAAGATACATATCAGCCCTGGATGCAGAGGTCTGGTTGATCACCGATCCGGAGATCTTCATATAATGATATGGATACAGGTAATAGATCTGGCAGATGAACTCATCGGTAAGGGCATATGAGTGGCCGATCTGATTTCCGTTGATATCATAGACGTATACACGGAGATCTATGAGATAATGGCCGTAGGTATCTGGTGTATACAGGAGAGATCCTGCAGTGTTGACATACCCAGTCATTACACTCAGGTGCTTTCCGGCAGGTAAGGTTGCCCAGTACACATTCCATTCATACTTGAATGTACACTCGTATGGGAGGGTATTTGGTATACTCGCCTGCAGAGAGATGGCGTCTTGTGGATATACACCTACCACCCATCTTACATTTGTCGCTTTGAGATCGGTAGGGTTAACCCATGACCAGGTATAATTACAGGTCTTGAGATCCTTCCAGGTGATCGTCTCTGATGAGGTGATGGATGCAGTATATCCAGACTCATAGGTTTTGGATAATGCAACGGTGACAAGCCATGTAGCATTATGCACTTGTAATGCCTGTAACGGCTTACATGACGGGAGATATAACACATCAGAACCGGTGAATTCTATCATGGAGTGTGTGATATTATCCTGGGTCTTGATCGTCCACGTAATAGTGTCACAGTCCTCAGACTCGTTGACACACATAAGGTCCTCGCACCCTACAAGTCCGTATGTTGCAGACTGTGGATATACGACCGTGATATCCCCTGATAATGTGGGAATAGCAACGCCATTGATCACCGTATCTGCATACTGGTTATAGTACCATCCAGTGATCGCGGTGTTGATCACCGTAAGTCTGATAGCATATGACCCTACCGCGGTGGGTTGGTATGAGAAGGTATCTGTAAGTGGAGCGGTGATCGTCTTAGTATACACTATCGATCCAGAATTGAATGTCTCGGTATTTGAGATCTCCACCTTCATACACGGGGATACTGCAGTGATGAGAGCCAGTAATCCTGATGGGGATGATGCAGTACACTGCGTGCCTGGCGAGTACGGAAATATCCCGATCTTTCCAGCGATAGGAATCTTGGTGATCTGGGTTTCATCACCCTGTAGCGGTTTACTCAATATAACGTCAAATATTAAGGATTTCCCACGCCCTGATGTGGCTTTTGTATTTCTGTCAACGTATACATAGCACCGCTTACGTGTCCATGCAGAGTAGTCAGTTCCACGCTTTACCCGCATGTATATATCGATGATAGACTCGGTTGTAGTCTCAACGGTATACTCAAGACCGGGACCTATAGCATTATAGATACGGTTTGATGAACCAAATGCCCGTTCAATGACCTTCCACTCAAATGATTCAGGGAAACAGTCACAGGTCTGATCACAGATAATGATCGTAGGATCAGAGGTGGCATCATAATTGGGATCTGATGGGTTAAGATAGTAGACATCATACACATCCCTGCTCGGTGATGCCTGTACAGTATATGCAGCATGAGATGAGATATCAAACTTGGCTACCAGCGGTGGATACCCGACAGATATACTCTTAGTCTTGGTACCTTCGATGCCTGCGATATCGGTACCATAGAGTTTTACAGTATATGTGCCTATAGACTCAGGGGTATACTCAAGAATATCACCGAACGTCTGCCCATCAGGTATACTTTGGGTGTACAGGATGGTTGTATCTGACAGCACCTCCCACCTCATCGATACCAGTGTCTCATTCGAGATGTTCTGACATTTCAGTGCATCACGGATAACAAGCTCAGTATTAAGCTTTGGTTTAAGGATTATAAAATCGAGATACAGTTCAAACTTGTTCTTTCTGAACTCGATTATAGCAGATCGAGTACGTGAGGTAGATCCTTTGTATGCAATAAACTTGATTTGATAACTCCCTTCATCAGTGGCGGTATACGTGAATGAGAGTGTTGCAGAGTTGACGATCTTAACTACCGTATAGGTACCATTATCATTTACTCTTTGTACTATCCATTTACAGGATGTGATATCAGCCGGTGCTGTGGCATGGCAGCGTGCAGTCTCTCCTAGTTTACAGATGTACTTGGTGATTCCACCATATGTCACTGCAGTAGGGTAATCTATCGAGAGAGTGACATAAAAGTCATCGATAGAGGTGTATACGATAGACGCAGCATCTTGCGCATAGTTATTCTTGAGATCCCAGACTGCAAGTACAACCGTATATGTTCCGGGATCAGTAGGGGAATAGGTGATGGCGTCTACGGCATCAAAGGATGCCACCAGATTATCAGTGGAGTTTAAATATATAAACCATTTCCACGTTGATACGGTCCCGGTTGTATCATTCCTGCATTTGATAGGATAACTGTCGTTGATATCAGCCTGGTTACCTGACGGTGAAAGTACGGTTATCTTCGGCCTGATATCAGAGGTATGCGGGTTCCACGGAATCTCATCAAACCATTTACCTGCCTCAGCAAGATCGTATCCAGTGCAGAGGGTGATCACCTCTCCTGCATAGCAGTTAACCAGATTCAATGCCACCGTTATCTTGTCATTATCCTCTGATACCTGTGATGTGGGTATTATACCATGATCCTGACAGATAAAGAAGAGATCGGTAAAGTTTACATTAATATCATCACCGAGATAGATATCAACATTGGTTGATTCTCCATATGAGTTGTATACATTGACCGTATACGCCCCTTCGATGATGTTAGATGCCTCTAATGTAAACTCATAGGTGATCTTGAACTGATCTATAGTCGGCTCAGATACACCTGATTGGTGATACTCGATCTCTTTAAATGTCATGATTATGCTGTGTTGAGAAACTCTACATAGGTCTGGTTTGTACCGGTTGCATGCTTGATACGGACATCACCGTTAGATGTGCCTGTTGTTACTGTAATACGCACTGACATGCCAATAGTATCGGTGGTTGCTATTGTGGTAGATGTATTTGATGTGACAAACATACCCATAATAACCGCATCATTTGTGCCAAATTCAGTATTAGTTGTGGTATAGTCAAGGTTTGACGCAGTGTATGATGCCAGTTCTGTCGTGGAGTCTGCACCGGTGAGCTTGAACAGTGACAGTTTCACCTCTGATATTGTGGTTGCAGATCCACTTATCTCAGACTTTGAGTTGATCGTGGTTTTGAATCTGATCCTGCGTGGAACTGTAAACGAGGTCTTGATGATTTCATCAAAAATGAAGTTGACCTGCCGTGTTGCATTGGTTGTACTTGATGGAATGACCCAGTCTGATGAGTCAAGTCCTCCCTGGATGTACTTTGAGAACTGGCGTGATGTGAGCACATAACATACATTCTGTGTTGCAGCAGAGTCTGTTGAGAGCTGACGTATCGCATATGGTGTTGCAATAGTATAGCATGATGCAGCCTGCGCAAAGAATGAATGCCATATCATCCACGGGTTGACATCAGTACCTGAACTAGTCTGCTGCTGAACAATCAACGGGTTTGATGATGTACCAAGGTTGCTTGAGAGCTGCACCGGTACTGTATTGGTAACAGATGCTATCTTGATACCGTTTGTGTTAAGAGAGGTGAGGATGGATGACTGGTTGGTGATCATCGCAGGTAGATATCCGGTTGTGTCATCTGTTATCTTGAGGATGGCGGTCTTTGAGTCAATGATACCGGTCTTGATAGCAGACATGTTGATATCATCGGTTGCTATGGTTACCCTCTGTGATGCTGCAGATGCGTTTCCTGCATTGGTATCAATGGTGGACCCGTTGATCTTTGCGATATTAACATTTGTAGAGGCTGAACTTGTGGGATCAGATACAAGCATCACCTTCAGAGGGATATCAGTGGTACCGACCTCGTAGTTTGCAGAGTTTCTCAGGGTAACTGGTAATGTGTTACCTGCCGGGACAACACATACGTTTCCGTTTGCATCACATAGCGGGACGAGCGCCTTACTTGCAGGGCTCTTAAAGAGTGCAGGCATCCCGTATGATATCACTTCACCCAGTGCAATAACAGACTGTGAGATATGGGTGATCTCATCCTCACATACCGCCTTTATAGCAGCAAGGTTGGGATCATTTGTTGCGGTAACCAGTCTCATCGTGGAACTGGTGTATGCCCCTGATCCGGTATCATATGTGACAGAACTTGGTGTTGTGACTGCGCCGGTGATGTATATAGGGTTTGTAGATGTGCCTACCTGTGAACCTGCGGCATCACGAAGGTTGACCTTGACTCCTCCACCGGTAACAACAGTACTACCGAGTTTTACTATATTTGATGATACCAGGTCGTCGGTAGCTATGGTAATCCTCTGGGTACTTGCATCAAGGGTACCGGTATTGTATGCGACCGAGTTCCCGCTCGCATCCATCTGCCTGAAGTACAGGATCTTTGACGGGGCAAAGTCAACATAGACCGGCATTGATGCAATACCGGTAGTAGTCCCGTCTGCAAGTTTCAATGTGACAGGAAGTGTATTATTGACAAATGAGTTCTTGATAGATGCTACATCTGTATGGAGAGAGGATGTCAGTGAGAGTATACCTGACAGGTTGATGTCGTCGGTAGCTATGGTGATACGCTGTGTTCCGGTATCTGCGGTTCCTGCATTTATGGATATCTGATTACCACGAATCTTTGTCAGATCCATGGAGAGATCCCCGCCTAATGCATTGTCCCACTCCTGAAGAGCAGTATCGATCTTATCAAAATTGGTATTGACGGTATCACCCCAATTTAACTCATGAATGTTTGGTTTATATAGATTGAAGTGACTGGTATACTCTCCCATGATATACTCCTTACACTACCCGTGAGAATCTGCACTTGATACGGATTGTAGCACCAACAGTATCGTTGAACGAGAGCGTACCACGTACCTCACGGTAGTACATCACATTTGACTCGTTGAAGAGGCCTATCTCACGTACATCAACGTTTGTAACCCCTGACGGACAGATCTCACCAGGCTCCCATGTTGCTGAGTACATCACGGTTGTGGATCCAGAGTCTCCAGTGAGGGTAGGATCGACGGTGACGGTTGCTGACTTTCTCGCATATGACGATGTGGTGACTTCATTATGCAGATTCGTATCAGTGTTGAGCGGCTCTGTTGCATTTGTACCAAGGGCAATATATCTGAATGCCTTTCCATTGAGCCCGTATCCATGCAGTTTTGTAAGCTCCTGAATACCGGCATTTGTAATTACACGGGTTACCATTATTCCTCTACCTCCTGTTTCGTATCGTTCGAGAATAGAATCACATCAGATGTGACTGACATACCAAGATTCACTTCCTGATCAGGATTATTCATGCAAGAACCGTAGTTTAGAAAACTATTTAAACTAATATCGGTGCATATAAAAAGGTATAGAAAGGTTTAAATAAGTGTCACATCGCTGTCTACCGATATAGCAATCTCGTTGATCTCATCGGTATTCATGAAAAGATCGAGTGTCATCTGATTGGATGCATTCCTCTGCTCCTGTGTCATATGACAGAGGATGTATGTTGCAGGTTTGTCACTGGTAATCCACATGGTAGGTACGGTATACGTGATATCAAGCATGATGTACGACTCATTGCCATTCGCTGTCGTGGTACCATCAACAGACCACCCACCCTCGTTCCAAGTGAGTGACCCGAACGGGATATCAGGGTGATATCCATTCACTGATATTTCA
>Ga0079303_10000025_pt1 | contig 38897 bp, 38 predicted proteins | sample Methanogen_OWC_FD_77073 | JGI IMG/M metagenome (GOLD analysis project Ga0079303, IMG submission 77073) | Enriched soil microbial communities from Old Woman Creek wetland in Ohio, USA - Methanogen_OWC | ecosystem: Environmental > Terrestrial > Soil > Wetlands | place: USA: Ohio | collected...
GAAACAAGCCGCATTTCATGAAGCCGGCCGAAACCAAACCGCTCACGCCCCGTGGAAACAGTTTGCACGTCGATATACCGGCGATGCGCTTCCCAAAAGCCTTCAGCGGATGGTTTGGTCAGATAATCCGTGACCAAGGCAAACATGCGGTCACCGTCGATTTCATGGCGGCCCGGTTCCAGCTTCGCCAGATCCCTGGCTACAAGCCACTCCAGTGCATTTCCGAGCGCGGAAAAACCGTCTTTGTATCTTGAGCAGGTTTGCAGTCCAGCAACGATCATGGCATACTCCTTCATGTGAGGATAGTATGCCCGAAGCGGTGCCCCGCTGCAACACACAATGAGGCGCGGCAGACCCAGGCCTGGATGTGATCGGCACAAATGCCGATATATCAAAGGAGAGACGATTTCGGCATGATGAAAGACAGGAAGGAGAAACTCACAATGAAGCCTCAGATTCTTTCGATTCATCACCAGCACGAATGCAAAGGTTGCTCCCGATTTACGATCCTGAAAACACCCTGTAGGCCAGAAGCCTGCATCTTCCGCCAGAAAGAAGCCAGCAACGCCCGGGAATAACCGGGCGTTGTTCTTTTTTCGTGGTAGAATTAGTCCGTTATGGCACGAAAAAGTGATCATCCGAGCGCGCTGCTGCTCGTTATCGGCGGTGCATATATCATGGCCCAGCTGTATCTCGGAACTGTGCGCGAGAACTCGCCACAGCAACCCGTTCCGGTTCCCGCGGAAACCCCGGCAAGCGAGCTGATCACTTCCGATTCAGACCCATCTGATCGTGATGCCAACGGGCGTTCTCCGTTGCATCTGGCGGCTGAAAGCGGGAAGACCGACCTCATCGAGACGTATCTCAGACGCGGCGCATCCGTCGATCAAACCGACAGATATGGAAACACGCCCCTGATGTATGCGGCAGGCACCGGTCGCGAAAAAGCCATTCAGTTCCTCATCTCAAAAGGCGCCGTGGTCGACGCTCGCAACAAAAGTGGACGCACACCGTTTCTGGCCGCTCTTTTCGGCGGCCACGGCAAAGCGGCGAATCTTCTCTCTGACGCAGGCGCCGATGTGAAGGCCGTCGACGGCGCAGGCTGGACAGCCCTTCACTGCGCGGCCGAGAACGGCCTTGACGAATGGGTGAAACGGCTTCTCATTCTCCGCCTGAACCCGAATGCCCTCAGAGTCCAGGAATGGACACCGCTTCATATCGCCACCTACAAACAGCACCCTGGATGCGTCCGGTATCTGCTTGAAGCTGGTGCAGACCCCGGCCTCAGAATGGGATACGGTCACTCTGCCTACGATATTGCGAATGGCAGAAGAAATGAACAGCTCCAGAAGGTTTTTCGGGAATTTCGCGAACAGCCTGCAAGAAAGCCCGCTTGGCTGTTCCCGCCGGCTGAAAAAGCGCCTCTTTCCCCGGAAGCCCCCCCGGAAAATCCGTATAACAGCCACTGACGCGACAACCACTCCAGATAAGACGGACATCTGGTTCGATGTTTGAACATCTTCCCGATCATTTCCATGCCTCCGAGCTGCGTTGTCATCTCGACGGCATATTCGCAATACCCTTGTGTTCTTGAGGTTTTGTTACCTGGGAAGCCTGTCGAAGATGAATGGAATCAGAACTTTGCGGCCAGGAGCCTTGCCAGCAGCGTGTGAAATCGCTCGACGCTTCCAATATTCAGCCGTTCACGCGGCGTATGGGCATTTTCGATCGTCGGACCGAATGAAACCATCTCCATGCCAGGGATCCGCTCACCGATTGCGCCGCATTCAAGACCCGCATGGACAACATTCAACCGCATCGGCGAACCGCCAATAGCACCATATATATCACATACTTTTTTAACGAGCGGTGCATCGGGGCTTGTCTGCCAGGGTGGATACGGAACACCGATCTCAACATCAGCTCCGAGTCTGCCGGCAAGTTGCGCAAGTTTTTCCCCGAGAGCATTGATTGCCGAGAGTTTCGAGCTTTGAAGATGCGAAATCAGGACGACGGAATCCGTTGCCGTTGTCAAAACCCCTGGATTCATCGATGTTTCAACCATCTCGGGGAACTGTTTGCTCATTTGCTGAACACCGCAGGGCACGTCCAGGAGAAAATCCGTGAACCGTCGGGTGTCATCGACCGACAGCGCGTCAGACTGCCGCCCCATGATCGGAATCACGCGCAGCTCGATTCCGGGATCAGCCTGGGCAAATTCGCGCCTGAGGCGTTTTTGAAGGGTGGGCAGCATTTCTGCAAGGAAGGGAAGGTGCTTCGTGGGAATCGCGACGTCGAGGCTCACATCGCGGGGAATCGTCGTATCGATGCTTCCCCCGCGTATCGCAATGAGTCGGACAGGCACGACAGAGGCTACGGTGCGCAACAGGCGGCCCGCCAGATGAATGGCATTGGCGCGGCCTCTGTTGATATCCACCCCCGAGTGGCCGCCCTGGAGCGATCCGATCATGACGCGGATCGCCTGAACTTCCGAGCCGCCGGCCGGCTTGCGACGCCAGGGAATGACAGTTTTGTCAGCCCGGCCGCCGGCACAGCCGATATTCAGTTCGCCGTCGGTTTCGCTGTCGAGGTTGATCAGCCTTCTGCCTTCGAACGATGCCGGTGTCAGACCGTACACACCGGTAAAGTCGCCCTCCTCATCGACCGTGAAAAGCAGTTCGAGACGCCCGTGATCTTTGCTCGACCCCCGCATGAGATCGAGAAGAGCCGCCACACCGATGCCATTATCGGCACCCAGCGTCGTGCCATTCGCGGTGACCCATTCGCCTGATGCCACCGGCACGATGGCATTGCATTCAAAATCGTGCGTGCTTTCCGGAGTCCGGTCACAAACCATGTCAAGATGTGCATGACAAACCGTGACCGGATCGGTTTCCCTGCCTGCCGTCGCCGGCATTTTCACAAGCAGGTTCCCCACCTGATCGATACTTGCCGCCAGACCGAGTCGGACGGCTTCTGATTTCAAAAATATCCGAAGCCCCTCTTCCCGCTTTGAACCACGCGGAATCGCACTTACCTCCCAGAACGCCTGCCACACGCCTCCGGCAGAACCATTTCGAAACGAATCAGGACACGACACTGCTATTTGTTCGCTAAATCCCGCCGAGAAGGCGGCAACGATCATTATTATTGAAAAGGATATTATATTTTTATTTATTCTCATTTCATTCTCTCCCGAGTTCTATCCACGAAGTGTTTTACAGGATGTCCGAAGCCCGAGCAGCTCCAGACACATCGTTTGTATATTCCATATCAATCTCCGACACACCCGCCTCTAAAATCGCACCATCCGCGTGCATAATCTCTTGGCACGGCATCATCGTCAGAAGGTCTCTTTTGGTCTATCATGCACGCGCAGGAGAATGACCATTCCATCATTTCTGATGGTACCATCGTTTCACCTCCCGGCGCGACAATATTTGTTCCTGCGGGTATAATGAAGAAATATTCTTAGCGTTCCGGAGGGATCATGAAGCTTCGCAACTGGTCTATGGCATTTGTTCTGAGTTTTTTGACCACGTTCACGCCGCTCGCAGGTCTTGCCGGAACTCCGGCCGCCGAACCACCCAAGTCCCAGGGCGGGTATGGCGTTCAATACGCCCTCGACGGCGTTCTTGAAGTTCAGGAAAACGTGGTTACCTTTCACACCGCCGATGGCCGCGTCTTCACTCTTCTGATCAATCCCGCGAAGATAAACTCCTGGATAGGCAGGACCGTTCACGTCGAAGGTCTCGCTCGGCAGGCCGATGATCTCGAACGCTGGAAGGTAAAGAAAATTACCCCCATCACAACAGATCCCGATGCCAAAATAGAGCTGCCCCCGTTCAAATCCGCACAGAAACCACCCACACTGATTGGCCGGAAAGGCGGCATGTATTCGGTAGAAAATATTCGATGGGATATCGATGACGCAACCGGCGACAAAGGCTCGAAAAAAACCGGTTTTGGCTGGCAGACGGCGATGATCAACCCTGAGCGGATCAGGAACGTGTATTTCGTGAAGAAACCGTTCCCGCCGGAATGGATTGCCGCACACTCGCTGATGATTTTCACCTTCGACAAGGGCGGCATGATCGATTCGAAAGGTCGCGAATCAACCGGGCTCGCTCTTTCCATTGAGGCCTACCAGCGTATGAATCAGGATTACAGTCTCATGAAGGGAATGAAGCGCCAGTTCGGCATCGTCTGGTTGCTCACCACCTGGGATAATTATCTGCAGCTCAGCTGCCGTTTCGGTAACGAGAAACTGTATCTGTATCCGGTCAGGCTGACCCAGGAACAGAAACAGCAGCTGGTGCGCGAAACGATCGAGCAGGCCTGCGTCAATCGCGACGGCGAGTTCTATCACACGATCACGAACAACTGCACGAACAATCTCGTGGTCCTGCTCAACCGTGTCCTCGAACCCGCGAAACGGATCAAGCTGTGGGCCCTGCCCAGCTTCATTTATAACTTCCGGGCGACGATGCCCGTGTGGGTGCCTCCGATGCTGATCAAGCGGGGCCTGCTGGCCAACGAACTCCCGGTCATCGACAGCACAAACTGGCAATCCCCCTGGGCCGGAAATCCAGATAAACACACACCATAATATAGCAACCTCCATTTTTCTTTCACTCAAAAAGTGCAAGAACACGAGATGACGTGAAAGGTTTTCATATCTTCGCCCCTTTGTGGTGAAGATCAATTCTGATCTTCTGTCCCGAGCATGTTGCCATTTTTCGGATGTTTTTCAGCAAATTGCGCAAATGATTTCGAGGATGGCCCTGTATCGAGTGATTTCGTAATTCGGTGTGTTTCTCGCAAATCTGTTTTCCAGAATCAATCCGCATGATTATAAAACCCATCCGAGAGAGAGGATTGTCTAAAGTGAGACTCAGCGTTCTCAAACATGCAATTTCCCTGTCTGTCACTCTTGCGTTAGGGGTCGGCTTTTCGAACGCCGCGTTTTGCACCACGGCTCAGAATATTGATCTGATCTATACTCAGGAAGACCTCCCGTTCAAACTGGAGCGTGCCACCCACACATTTGGAGAGACCGATATTGAAGCCGTTCTTTCGAAGCTGCTCGGGAAGAACGCTTTTCTCATTCCCCTCCTTCAGCTCGACCGGGCCGACCGGCGCGAGACGCTCAAACGCCTTCTCCAGCTCCAGGAAACCGTAAAAGCGATCGACCTGAAAGATCTTGGCACCTTTGAAACAGCGCTTCGGTCCGAGGCGCTCGCCAGTCTCTGGAGCGGCATCCAGGAACTACGCGGTAAAAAGGTTTCTGAAGCCCAGCTCGGGGGGCTAAAAAGAGCCGTAGAGATCTATGGAACGCTCGTTGATCTGTCGCGACGTCTCGGCAATATCCCGAAACGGGGAAGATATGCCTACATGCTTGCCATGGCGCGAGAAGAGCTGGCAAGGCACATCAAAGATCCGGAAAAAGTTCGTCTTCTCAAATCTCTGATCCGCGAAGATCTGCTCGAAGCCCTGGAAGCCATCGGCTCTCCGTCCGGAAAAGAGGCGACGGAAACGGAAGAAGCGAAAGAGGCACCGGTCACCAGAACTGACATCGAAGAGAAGCTGAAAACCCTCGATCAGGAGCTCGGAGGCATTTCACCGCTGACACCGCTGCCAGGACACAGCGTCACGATGACATCCAATCTCGGCATGCGACGCCATCCCAAAACGGGACGCATGCGACGCCATGACGGAATCGATCTTGCCGGCGCCGGCTGTGACGGATGGAATGTCTCGGCAATCGGGCCTGGTCGCGTGATTCGAAGCGACTGGTCGGGCGGCTACGGGTATCTCGTTGTCCTGCGCCATGAGCTGGATTCCGGCGTTTTTTACTCGCGTTACGGACACATGCGCCGCGAAGGCCGTGCCACCACAGGCACGGTCGTGGGACGTGGCGACAAGATCGGGCTTTGTAACAACTCTGGCGTCTCTACCGGTTCGCACCTGCATTTTGAAGTCAGACGCAACTTCGAGTCAGGCCAGGTTATCGACCCGAAACCTCTTCTGATCGGGCCATTGCCGCCTGCAGCTCGAGACTGAGGGAATATTTATCATGTTCAATAAATTATATAGCAATAAAATTATTTCACAGATGGTGATTTTCACCGTTGTCTCGAGCGTGCTTGCCGTAGCAGCAGCTGCCTCTGATATCGGGGGTTCCCTGGCGGAACGGCTCGGCAAAATCCGAGCCGCGAGAGAAGCCCGCAAAGGAGCCGCCACCGCGGCACCTCAGATGCTGGTGCAGCCTGCACCAGTTATTATCGCAACGCAGATTGAGCCGGCTGATCCCGATGGGGTGCTGGCAGATCTCGAAGCAAGAAAACCGGCTGACGCCGTAGACTGGCGTCCGATCGCAGCATTACCGGAGGTTTCGACAACTTCAGCTCTTCCCGGCGGGTCACAAAAAGCGCCGGAACTCTGCGTATCGCCAGCAGGGGATGTGTTTCTCCTGGATGCCGGTGAAAGGCACATTTTCCGTATCGACACCCACACGGGCGCTCTGAATCCGATCGCTCAGGATCGCTCACCTGGCCTGATCGAAATGGCGGATGCCGCCATTCTCCGTGATGGCAGTCTCGTGATTGCCGACAACTCACGCCAGGCCGTGTTCCTGTTCAGAAATTACAGGCATATCGCAACACTCGGCCTGATGGGCGAAAGAATGCTATTCAGGTTCATCAGGCATGTATTTCCCCTTCCTGACGGCGGGTTTGCCGTTACTGATTCCGGCGCAAACCGGACATTCACGTTCGATTCAGCCGGGGAGCTCCGATGCGAGATTCCAGGAACCGTAGAACCGCTCCTGTATGATGGAAAGTTCATCCGCCTCGTCATCTCTGAGAAAGCAGTTCGCGGCGTCGCCCTCGACCCGGCAACCGGACGCGAAACGCCTGTTTTTGGATATGAGCCGCCGGCTGGCCGCCTGGCTCTCGATGCTCAAGCCGTCGGGGCCGGAGTCACGGGGAAAGACCTCACCGTGATCGTTTCCGAAGGCGAAGGCAACGCGGATCACACGGCCTGGAGCCGTGTGATCCGCCTGAAAAATGGAAGCATGCGAACGGCATCGGTTCTGCCCGATCTGACGTTCGATCTTTCCGGAAGACGCACCTGCGTCATGACGAACCTAGGCGGCTCCCCGAAATGCATCTCTCTCCGGCAGACCCTGACGGGTACCGGATTATTCATAGCCGATCTGGAGTGATCTCAGTCGACGGTAATGGATTTGCTGACGTTCTTGGGCACATCGGGATGAACCCCGTGTCCTTCGATTTCAAGGTGGTTGAGCATCTCCATTTTATGCAGGCTCATGTGCAGTGCGAGAAGCTGCAGGACAACAGTCGCTGAGAAAATAGTCATCAGCGGATTTCCGGTGCGCGGCAGAGTTATATATCCATGGCGATATTTTTCCGAGCCGGCCGGCGCGATGGAAACGGCTTCCCGCAGACGGTCGTCATCCTCGGCGATCATGAAGATGTCGGCACCCCTGATCTTGTGCGTATTTATCTGGGAAATGGTCAGATTGACGTCGAGATCCGCCGGTCCGGTAATGAACAGCAGCGGGTAGTTGCCGTACATGCTGCCGAAAAAGTCATGGCCGGCAAAGACCTCCCGGAAAAGGCGCTCCTCGATCGGACTGGCAAGCTTCGGGGGCTTATCGTCGAACGCAAAGGCTGCAACGGAATCGAAAATCCGATGAACAGCGCGGTTGTCGAGCGCCCGACCGGCCGGATCATCGATGATGCGGTGCAGGGCCTTGCCGAACGTCTCAAGAAGCCCTCTGACGCTTCCCAGGCCGAAGACGGTGTTAACTCCGAGAATCGTGTTCGGACCATGTTTGAACTCTGACGCCTCGAAGCCTTCGGTGTGGTTGAGAACGATCTCCCGGATTTTAAGAGCGCCTTCCTTGGCTATCCCGAGAAGCCGCGTCGCGAGGATGTGCATGCTGGGTGCCTGATGAATCTCCTGCGCAACCAGCTCGATCTCGCGGGAGGTCGTTTTCAGCGTGCGATCGATCAAGCCGGGAATCCGCTCCAGCATCTCCCGCCAGTCGACCGGGACTTCTATATCAGAAGCTTTTTTATTTGCACGTTTTGCCGGCGCGGCTCGGAGGGTCCGCTTTCCCAGCCGGTGTTCCTGGAGTCGGACAGCCAGAATCAGCAGAATCATGAGCTGATTGATGAAGCTCTTGGTCGCCGGAACAGCGATTTCGGGGCCGCAGAAAAGTGGGATGCACAGGTCTGATTTTTCCTGGCCCAGCGTCGAATTCGTATTGTTGAGGATGCATATTTTTTTCACGGTCGGATACTGCTGTTCGACCATGTTGAAAACGTCGATCAGATCTTTCGTTTCACCGCTCTGGCTGATTCCGATGATCAGGTCGTTCGGGCGAAGCGAGCGGGTACATTGGGCCCGGAACTCTCCCGGCAGCAGGGGAATGACCGGCAGCCCGCAGATCTCATTGAAAAAGATCGGAGCCGTCTTGGCAGCATGGAACGAGCTTCCGCAGGCAAGAATATAGATCGTGCCGCCTTTGTCGGCCGCAGCCGAAACCATTCGCAGGAAGCCGCGGATGCGGGTATTCACATCGTCTATATCGTCAAGATCGAAGGTTGCATCGATCATCTTCAGCAACAGGGGCAGGTTGAGCCTTCCGGTGCCGCCGATTTCACGGAGTTCTTCGAGCAGGCTCCCGTAGGACGATTCAAGGATCGGATCGAACTCTGCCGGCGGATCGGCATCGACAAGCCGGTGAAGTTTCGCCAGATCCGCGGAATCGAGAAACGCCCGGGCCTTTTCCTGAAACTCGCCCGACTCGGTTATCTCGGCAATTCGCGTCACCGCGGCTTTGAGCCGGGCCAGCACCGCCGCTTCGTCTTTTCGATCCCGCACGCGTCTGGTGATCGCGTTTCCACCCGTAAACAGCGTAAGCAGCCGCCGCGTCGTCTGGACCTGATGAAAAATTTCCTGTTCCATGAAATAGGTGAACGGTGGCTGGAGACGCGTTTCCTCGACCTTTAACAGACTTCGCTGCGATGTTCGCTTCAACCGACGCCCACTGCGCAGATCGTAGATCGCAGGTTCAGCACCGGGTCCGAAAACGGCAAACTCATTTTCGCGGATCGGGACAAGAATGCGGGTCATCTGCAGCACCGATGCGAGATCTGAAGAGGCAAGCGTGAAATCGCCGATCTCCTGGTCATGCCCACGCCCGATATACAGGCTGCTTCCGGCTTTTATAGCAATCATGATACGGCTGACGGGATCAACGACGATCGAAGCGAACGAGCCCGTCACCTGTCTGGCCGCGTTCAAAACAGCCGAGCGCAGTGCGATCTCCCGCACGGTCATATCTTCGGAATTCTTGTATTGGAGCTCCTGGGCAAAAAAGTGTTCAATCGTGTGAACGAGCATTTCACCGTCATTGTCGCTCTTCACATCGTGCCCTTCCCGGCGCAGCCACTCCTTGAGTCTCTCACAGTTCGTGATATTGCCGTTATGAGCGCCGTAAAAATGCAGTTTGCACCGCATCTCGTGAGGTTGCGCGTTCTCTTTCGTGACGGCACCGAATGTCGCCCAGCGCACCTGTCCGCAGAAAAGCAGCCCGGACAGCTTATCGATGCCGAGTCTCACGGTCACGTCAGTCGGCGATCCGACATCCTTGCGAAGCGTGGTTTCCCCCTTTTCATTCTGGACCAGTCCGCCCGTCGAGTCATATCCGCGGTATTCAAGCATTTTGAGCAATCGTGACGCCATACCACCCATCCGCTTATGTTCACGTTCAAAACTGAGTCCGATTACGCCGCACATGCGCTGTCCCTTTCAAAAAAAGTTCGATGTGACTATACACTTGGATCATGTAAATACCGATCAATTCAGCGTCACATGATTTCACAATGTCACCCGTATACCTATGCGTATACCCAAAACGAATCAGTGTGATAAAAACACGTTATGAGTATTCATGTTCCGCCGGAGGATATCACACGGCCGCCATCCTCGAAACCCCCGCGCTTTCAGCTTTGCCCCAGCCCGGCGGCGATGAAAGCAAGCACCAGGCTATTCACGCTCACGCCCTCGCGTTGTGCCCTCTGGGTAAGCCGGGAGTGAAGATACTTCGGAAGTCGTGCGAGAAGGCGACCGGAGGCATCCGCAGCCACGAAGTCGGATGGCCGCGCGGAAGGTTCAGGGATGGGCTTCCCAAGATCGGCACGCGCTGCAACCCATGACATGAAAGCATCTTTCCCGTTTTCGAGTGCTTCCTCTTCCGTTTCGCCATCGGAGATGCAGCCGGGCAAATCGGGAAACGAGATCATGAAGCCCCCGCCATCCTCGGCAGACAACGGGCTGATGATTTTTGAATAGGCATCGAATGGATACGGAGGCGTGACAGGTTTTACCTTCTTCACAGTCTGCATCATCACTTCACCTCTTTCACGGCATCGACCAGGGCAAGAAATCTCTTGATGTAGAGCGGCTTTATCGGCCTTCTATACGGAACGGAAACATCTTCATCTATTCCCGGATACGAAAAAACATGATGGCTTCCGTCACTGTTCCTGACCTCTATTCCCAAGCGCCGGGAGATGGACAGAAGCTCATCCATTGTCCAGTCGCCTTGCGGATTCCGCCGCATTTTCTCCAGGGTCTTTTCATGAACGGCCATACCATGAAGATATCGCCAGTGATATCACATGTCAAGAATGTTCGTTATAGGCCGCCACAGTCAAACCTTCCGAAGAGAACGGCCCCGGCAGGAAAGTACACGTCCAGAACGACCGCCGTGATTGCGGCACATTCCCCGCCTCTTGAACCAGCCGGACGGCTTCAACCCTTGTGGGTTTCCGCTCTTCCGCCCGGCTCATCGGCTCGGTGATCGCGCGGCCCCGGTTGTCGGCACGTCCGGGGAGAAGCCGATTCGGACGGCGCGAAGTGGCGGCCGGTTCGGCGGTGGAGAGCAGCGCAGGCCTGGGTTGATCGAGATACCAGGAAGTGGCGGCCGCAGATGGTCACGCGGCTTTTGCGAAATCAACGATAAGACGAGAGCCAAGCGTTTTCAAAACGGCCTCGATGCTTCCGATATGCGTTCGATGTTTCGGATCAAGCATGCGCTGAAGAAGAATGAGACCGATTCCAAGGCGTTTGGAAAGAGCGAGGCAGCTCAAACCGCTTTCCTTCCAGGCGATATATAACGCCGTTTTTGCGGCAATCAGAGCGGTGGGGGAAATCATGTGAAGCGTCTTCTTCGACGGAACAGGGACCGGTTCACCATGCTTGATGATCGCCGCGATGGCTTCATCGAGACAATCGACGGCTTCAGAAAGCGCTTCTTGAATCGTTCGCCCATCGGTCGCAGCAAACGGGATATCGACGAACTTCACCAGGTAAAATCCGCTCTCGTCTTTTTTTATGGTGACCGGAAAACTCAGCCTGCTCATAATTCCCTCCTGCTCTCAACCAAGAATGTCGCGCTTGGTCAGCCCGAGATCGGCAAGCATCGAACACAGCAAGCCTTCGCCGATCTCTTTTGTGCGATCTTTCATTGACGTTCGGCGCGAACCGTAATACACGGTTCCGTGACTGCCCTTCCCGCGCGCGCAATCGAAATACACGGAAACGCCCTGTTCTTTGCCAAGTTTCTTGAGCCGCTTGAAAAGCTCGCTTCCGTTCATGCCAATATGTTACTACATAAATGTAGTAACGTCAACCCAAATAAAAGAGTTCATCAGAGCCGTTCTCGATGACTTCGCGGGCACGCTGGACAGATCGACGGCCAACATTGAGAAGGTCGCCGGCTTCGTCTTGGGTCGTTGCGCCAATTGGCGCATTTCCACTTTCGTGTTGGTTCGCGCCTGTCGGGTTGCCCCGTTTCATCGTCGCAATCTTCGCCGCCACCATCGCCCGCTGCGATTCGCTCAGGTGCCGGCGGTGGAGGCAAGTGTAACGCTACGTTACACTTGCCGTGACAAGATCGCCGTATGTTGTGATGCCCGAGAGCATTCGTAAGGTTACCCTACAGATGATAAAAGCACCCACAACGCGGCTCAAAATTTCATGAACATCTTCGCCAAGTTCGGCGCACGGCTGAGGACATTGTGGAGATCGGGCGGGAGCTTGCCGGGATCAAGGACCGGTTGGGCCACGGCAACTTTCTTCCCTGGATTCAGGCCGAGTTTGAAATGACAGACCGCACGGCCCAACAGTTCATGAATGTTTGGGGCAAATTCGGCAAAAACGAAATTATTTCGGATTTCAAGCCCTCCGTCCTCTACCTTCTCGCCGCCACCACTGACGGATGATAAAAGCACCACGGTATACCCCCTGTTTCGATTTTGGATGCGTAAAAATATGGCTCCACCCAACGGTCTCCGCTCATAGAGCGGTAGAGATTCGACACCCCCCTCCCGGTTGCTCTTTCAATTCATTGAATTTTCCCCGCCCGGCACTTTTTATAGATGGCAATTATGTGCTTTAACCGCACTGGTAGCGGATAATCAACCGAATGCAACCAGGTGCTTACCGGGAATCCCCGCCTCAGAGCGGCTAAGGGGCGTAAAGTCGGTTGCATGCACAGATAAAAAAGTTTGATATCTGTCGAGCGGCGCGGTCCCCAGACCCCTGACGTATTCGCGCCCCGGAAGGACCCGTGAAATTTACCGCACCGGAATTACCCGCCATTCGCTACCCAGCCGGCCAGCGCAGGCACAGGCTTTCTCATGGTCACGGTGTAGATGCCCGCAGCTCTTGCCAGTCGAGTGTCGAGATTCCCACCCGATAGGCGGATCGGTGTTCCCCTGGTCGAAGACCGCCAGCGAGTCAATAAACGGTTGAAGCCCTGGCGGTATCGGCAACCTGCCCGCCTTCATCAGTAACAGAGCGCGTTTATGATCCATTCGATATATCTCGCGTGCAATTCTGGGAGTCTGGCAGCACGATCACACGCGCAACGAGGCGCGGCACGGCCGGAGGGTGACACCTCTCGCACACAATCACGCCGAACGCGGACACCCAGAAGCGGACCCCGCCGCAACAGCAACACGGCCCTACTTCTTGCGTGGCTTCCTGTTCGGCCTGGTCCCGTGATTGCCCGCCGTCGTATTCCCTGATTGCGGCACGTTCAGTCATGTGTTCGGACTGTTCATCGGGCGGGAAAATATGCGTCTGATTATTCATTTCTGGTTGTCACTCCTTTGCCACTCTTGCCCACCTGAAACCGCATCAATCCTAGAAACCGTGTTTAAGATACAATTATTTGGAAATTTTGCCCTCTCAGCCGCTTCCAGAGTGAGGACAACCAGCACGAGCAATCTCTTGAACCGATTCCCGTTTTGGGTGTCATCGAGAGGGGTGTGTTGTCCCATAACGTTCCACATAACCACTTCGTTTTTAGATGCCCGCTATTGAATCGAAATGTCGAAAAGGCCTACTTGTTCGCCTGAGCCGTTCCGAACGTCACCACGCCCCGCGCCCGCTGAAATCTTTGCTCTTTCCACACCGTCGAGAAATCGCGCAATTCGGGAAAGCGCCTGATTCATTCCGGCAACATCCCCGGCCCGGTCCTTTTTGTCAGCAAGGTCGAACAGCCAATGCAGTTCCAGCCTGAACGCCCGTGATGATTCCGAGAGAACGCCAGCGCGGCGGACAAGCTCTGATATTTTCGCCTGGTCAAATACTTCAACCTGCCGGGATTGTTGCGCCGACCCCTTCAACGACTCTGCCAGCAAGGCTTCGCCGGCATGAAGCCATTCACGCAGGGATAAACCAGCGCATTTCGCCTCGGTCGGATCTTTGCCATATTCAGCCGGGATCGGGAGCCGGAAAGCATCGGGAAAGTATTCACTCCACCATCCCCACGCAGATTTTGCCCCAGCCTGGTCAGAATCAAGCGAGATAAACACGGCCCTGGCAGACCGAAGCGCCTTGAATGTTCCAGCGTCCGGCCTGATTGAAGCGGAACCAAGCGCTACGGCCCCGGCCACATCTTGCGCAATCAGAAGGGCATCGAGCTCGCTTTCCACAACCACAACAGACCCGGCCATATCTCCGGACATCATCGAAACTCCGGACGAACCAGACAACACGCAATACCGGGGCTCGCCGTCCGGCCGCCTTATGCGGACTCGGACGACGGCCCCTCCCTGGCAGCGCGGGATCACAAGCCCGGCAGGAATCCAAAGCTTCTTCGATGTTCCGTCCGGTTTCAATTCATCAGGCAATCCCCAGGCGGAACGATCGCGCCACAGGTCCGAAGGATTCCACCCAAGGCGGGAAGCCTTCACGGTTTCAAGGGAAAGCCCGCGCTCATCAGAAAGCCATTTCAGGCGGACGGCATCAGCAATCAGCCGATCATGCGCCCATCCGACAAGCGCCTCAGCCTTTTCCTGCCATGCCCGGCAGGGGAAAGCCTCTTCCTTTGGCACCCATTTCTGAATCATAGGCTTGGATCGTCGCACGCCCGATTCACCAGGGCGAACCTTGTCAGCTTCCCCGGCAATGATTGCAGCTTCAGCGAAGGGAAGCCCGCGAACGTGCCGTAAATATTCGATTGCATCCCCGCTCTTATCGCATCCGCGACACATCCACCGGCCTTTTTCTGGCCAAACTCGAAAACGGTCATTTCCCCCGCAGATCGGACACGCACCGGAGTATTCCGAAGCGGTCACTTTTTTCAGGGCAACAGAATCATTTTCGAGAAGTTGATATAGTTCAGCCATTTTTCGGACCCCCAAAAATAAAGGGGAATAAAAACCAACAAGGTTTTATTCCCCCTTTAGGGGGAATATCTGCCCGGCGTGGATTTTTAACCCGGAAACACCTGTGTTTATGAGCCTCTAACGCCGGGCCGCAAACCCCCGTGCCCAGCGTTGTTGCTGCCCGGCGTGGAATTTTCGCGACATGACAAGCTGCCCGGCGTTGCCCGGCGTGGTTTTTCCTGCCATAAAAGCGGCTTGTATTCACACTTTAACGCCGGGCCGCTTTTTTGCCCGGCGTTGCCCGGCGTTAAAAAAACGACGCCGGGCCGCACTTTTGCCCGGCGTGTGCCCACGGCCCGGCGTTGTGAAAATTCAGGTCTTTTTTTCACGATCGGGCACCCTCCGTTTTGGACTTCGGGCACCCGGATCGGAATGAAACAAGAACCTTTTTCGAGGTCCGATTTATAACCCGACTTTCTTCTTTTATCAGGCTCAATCGAATCGCGCTGTCAATGATTCGATCAAGTTCCTTGCGGAGCTTTAACTCCGGCCATCTGTCATTTATCTTGTCCCTTATAGAGTTGATAGCGGGAAGCCTGGCTTCATCTTCACAGCAGCCTTTGACCAGCTCCCGCCTTGTAACTTCAATGCCAGCATCAGCAAGACCGGCCGCTAACTCTTCAGCCTGTTCGCGCGCGAGATCACCCCACGGGTTCACCTGGTCGAGCATTCCCGCGTCAGATCGTCTGAAATAGACCGGCCCAGGCCACCTAGCGGTATAGTTCGATTTCGTAAACTCGGCGACAATGTGGCGGTTTGCCTCAACACCGCATGTATTCGCGGTTTTCTCGTCCATTTCTGAAAGAGAGATAGCCCACCTGATGCCATCGCGAAAAGCAGATGCGCCCCGACCTGTGGATTTTGCATTGCCTGATGCCTGCGCCTTCGATTCATGGTGCAGGAATAGCACCGTGATACCGAAATCTTTTGCAAGTTTCTCCAGGCAGGCAATCCAGGCGGTTGCATGGGCGTTGTCGTTTTCATTCAGACCGTAGAAACGGGAAAGCGGGTCTATGATGAGAACGTCGATACCGCCCATTTCCGAGATGCTTTGATATAGCCAGCTGTAAGTTTCAGTCCTTGCCGGGTTCGCTTGGTCATCGAGTGATATAATCACGCGCTCCTCACCCTGAAGCGAAACGGCATCAAAGTATTCGCGAAGCGATGTTATCAGGCTCTCAGAATTACTGACCCCCATCGCTGAAACGGCATCTTTCACGCGTTTATGCAGTATTCCATCGGGGTCCTCGCCGGCAAGCAGCAAAACTCTATGCCTTTTGGTTGCTCGGAAAGGACCGAATTGTTTCCCCGTCGCAATAGCAACAGAAAGCTGAATAGCAAGGGTTGTCTTCCCCGTGCCGCCGGTTGCGAAGATCGCCCCAACGATTCCGGCCGGCAGACACCCGGCAAGGATAAACTCTATCGGCTCAGGTTCAACGTCCAGAAATCGCCCAACACCGCGCCATTGCAGCAGCGGCCGTGCCGGTTTCCGATCATCCTTCGGCCCGTATTCGGCCTGTTCTTTGCCGCGCGTATCCCTTATTTTATCAATTAAAGTCTGTGGAGCCTCGCCTTTGCCGGGCATCGGAACATGCAAAATATCCGGTATACTCATCGCGATGCACCCCCGGCCAAAACGTGATATACTGCATCTATTACGGTTTTCGGTGTGGTCGTCTGGGTTGCCGCCTGACGGCCATTTTTGTTTATATACGGCTTCATTTTGTATCCTTATTTATGAACCGCGCACGCTCACTCGCGCGCAACAGTGACGGAGCCGAACCATCCGCACAGGCGAAAAGGGCGTAACGGGGAATTATGCGCCGGTCGTCTCGATCAGTCGCCGAATATCTTCAGCTCTCCATGCCGCAGTTCGAGGCCCCAGGGCGACGCCACGCGGATAGCGGCCGTCTTTGATGCCTCGATACCATGCGGCCCGGCTCACAGGGAAGAAGCGCAACACCTCTTTCAGCCGAAGAAAACCAGTAGCAGGAAGTTCGTTCATGATGCTACCTCCGAACCTGGAGCAAATAGCCTTACACATCCGGTTCCACGAAGGCGTTTCGTCAGCATCTCTGAGAATGCCTGACAATGTTTGTTGTCGCCCTGGAAGAGTTCATTCATCGAGCGAATGATGAGCCCTTGATGTTTGAGACCGGCTCTGAGATTGGCCATTTTCTGAACCGAATAGCAGGCGAAATCAACCAAGTTCCCGAATGCCTCTTGAAAGCCCTCAAACTGTAAAGCGTCGATCATGATCGAGAACATGCGCCAATCCTTGAGGCTTCCGAAAACCCTTTTCATCATGTCAATTTCGGCCTGCGTGATGCCTTCATCACGAAGGCTTGCTTCGAGTTCGCCCTCGGAAGGCATCTTGAACCCTGACTTGATGAGGGTTTTCTCGTATTCTGTTTTGGTAAATGTGTGACTATTTTCGTTCTGTTCCATTTCGCACCTCACAGCCCGAACCCGTCATCAGGCGCGGAATCAACAGCCGGAACGGCCGCCACGGCCTTTTTATACTCGGCAAGAATGGCATCGTAGATCGCTTTGCGCTTATCCGGGTTCGTGATTTCGACAATGTTTTTCCAGGCATCCAAGATTTTCACGGCCGGAGGGGAAACGCGGATTTCGCCGCCGTTTTTCTGAGTGATCGCGAATCCGCATATTTTCAGAATGCCGGTTTCAACATCGGCCTTTGCCAAAAGTGCGCCGCTTTTAATCATGATGATCGAGATTTTCATGCAGCAGCACCTTCTTTGATTTCGAGGCGCTTAGCGGCGTCTCGCGCCGTAGTTCGAGCGGCCTGCTTTATGATGCAGTCATACACGCCGTGCAAGGTTCCTTTGAGGGATTGAATATCCCTTACGGCATATTCGAACAGGGGGATTGCCTCTTGAATCTTCTTTTTCATCTCTGTTCCAGCTTCGCGGCTTCCATCAGCATCGAGGATGATTCCATAAATGATCGCGGTTAATGTTTGAAGCCGACCAGTCGTCAACAAACCCTTGTCGAGAATGTCGCGAACGTCAAAATCTTGTCTGATTGCCTGGCTCATCCTTCCACCTCCCCGGATGCAAGAAGAGCGGCCGGAATGAGGCTCTTACCGATGATCGCCGCGAAGCCCTCAATGCGTTTCTTTGCCAGGTTGAATATTTCCTTATATGGAATGGTTCGTTCCATGCCCTCGGCAAGCGCTCTGATAACGATTGCATCAGCCGATTCAATCAGCGAGAGTTGTTGCAGCGTCAGCATTTCGCGGATATTCTCGAACTTCTCACCGAGAAAGAATAGCGCCTGATTTTTCATCTTTGAGATGTTCGAATAATACATCTCGGCGTGCTTCGAGCCCTGAGCCTTCGCGTATTCAACGAAGCGCTTGATGGTGTCGGTCTCTTCCCGCCTGGTCAGCTTGCCAGCCGTCCGGCGCTCGAGATATTCCACGTTCTGTTTCTGAGCCGAAAGAGCCGCCAAGGCAGACCGCATACGGAAAAACTCACTGGTCAGACGTGCTTTGAACTCAACAACACGATCGGTATTCCGAAGAAGAGAGCCAAGGAAGGCGGCTTGCTCTTCGTTGAGGTTGAAATACCTGACGGTCTGGCCTTTCGCAGAAGCTCGGATTTCAAATCCGACCTTTTTTGTCGAGTTGAAGCGGTCTTCATACTTTTTCAAAAGTTTCGATATGGCCTGATGTGTAACTCCGAAACCCTTTGCCAACACCTCAGAAGACACGACCGGCTCTCGGCCTTCTATCTTTACCAGTTCGGTGCTCGTCGTCATGACTTCACCGCCGAATCGGAACCGGCAGTCGAAGGTTTCGCGTTACGACTGGCGTCGATAAATGCCTGAAGCGCGGCCGGGTCGATGCGCCACCGGCTACCGCCCGGACGGAAAGCCGGGAGTTCGCCGGATTTAATCAGTTGCCGGACCCGCTGAACAGACAGGCCCAGCAGAAGGGAAACAGCAGAAACAGTGAAAGGTTTCATAAAGCCCCCACAGGTTAAAATTGCCTGTAGGCAAATGGCGTGATAGACTGGGTTTAAGGTTGTTTTTTGTTTGGGTTCACGCCCGATCAGAAAACCTACAGGGAGCGATGCACAAGGTCTACGTGCTCGCTCCCTTTCTTTATATCACAGTCATACACATCTATGCAAGATAGTTACGTATATTTTTTTCTAGTTCCTTCTGATGCGCAATACTTGCTACAAAACACAGAATCAGCACGGGGTTTCTCGAATATCTTCCCGCAACGCGGGCAGCAGCCGATGTAATCAGTGCCCGCCCCGCCCACATGAAAAGAAGTCAGTATATTCTTTATGAGCAGGGTTCGTGCTGCTTTCGCGATAACTCGCCATGTATGCCGATCCTCTTTGGATATTCTTGGCTCTAGCACTAATTTCGTCGGGTTCAGCAACACCAGAACACGCAAAGAATCAAGCGCCGTTTCAGCTTCATGAAGCCATTGCGGAGGCGTTGATTTCGGCCCTGCTTCTTTCGACAGGTCTCGAATTATAGCGGAAGAAATTATTTGCGTCTCCCGAACGTGATTCATTGGCTCGAAATCGTCGGCCCAGCGCGTTCTATCTTTTACCTGGTCGATAGTGTCATGATTGAAGAGTAGTTCCCTGACCATTGGGCGGAACACATCTAGTAATGCTTCTTCATTTGCGATACGGTGTTGATCTTTCCATGTAAAATTCAGGAACGGAATAGACGCAATCACCGCGCTGATTTCCGGCGTCATCGTCGGTTTCGGCGTTCGCTTCTTTTTTTCAGGCATAGTCACTGTTCCAGCCTCAGCTTGCGCTTCCCGGACGCGGCAACCTGCTTCTGCTTGTTCCCACCGGTCAGATAGTTTTCCTGTGAGACAACGCGCTTGCCGCTCTTGGCTTCAAGCGCCAGCCGTGCGTTTCCGGCAATACTGCCGCCTTCGCGCGCGGCCGTCTTGCTTTCCTTGAAGCCCTTTGCGTCCCGGTTCCTAGTGATCTCAGTTGTTGAAGCCTCGCCCAACATCGAGAAAATCAGCTCCAGGTCGTTCATGTGATCGCGCAGATTTTCCCGCTTCAACCCCTTGACCTGCTTGTATTCTAATGGGGTGAGCCCGAATGTCGCCTTGCTGATTTCCGCCGTCAGGATGGCGTATTCCCGATCTTCACCAACACCGCGATTCTTCCATTCGTCGGTAAGTTCCTCGCGGATCGCGATGGAGCGCATACGCTTCTCGATCCAGGCATCGGAATGACCCTTCGACTTGTAGAGTGCCCGCGCACGTTGGGAAGCAAGTTCCGGGTTCTCAATCTCCTGGACCCGTTCATAGCCTACTTTTGCCAACCATCGCTTGAACGGTTCGGCCTTGGGCGACGGAATGGACTGAATGACGCGGAAAGCCCCCTCGGCAGTCACGCAGTTGATCCGCTGTTTCCCGCCCGGTGTCTCGATTGAAAGGGGGGTGACAATTTGTCCCCACCCTTCGGAAAGGGCTTCATCACGGGCTTTCATCTTCTTGAGGTAGTCCGTGGGGTTCGGGGAATCGGTCAGTGCCGCGATAATATCGACCAGGACAAAGAACCATTCCCCATCGTGAAGTACACGCCGTATCTGCCGCCCCTTGAATACCACCAGCTTGTTTTGTGTCTCGTTGCTCATGTGTCGCTCACCCAATGCACATTCGATACTGCAGAGAAGCCGCCAGAGGCTCAGGTTACGTCGCAACCAGAGCAGCGTCAACAGATCGCGTGGCCGTCGTCGCGTTGGCTATCAAAAGAACACCGCCGGGGAAACGTGGAAGCGTTCGGAGAGATGGCGTATCTGCCTGATGTTCAGTTCCCGCTTTCCTGCAAGGACCGCAGATACCACGCTCTGGCCCCCCAGGAGGGGCGCGAGGTCGGTCTGTTTCAAGCCGTGCTGCTCCATCAGGAAGCGAATGCAGGAAGCCCCCGTTGTTGTCGGCTTCTCGATATGCGCCTCTTCGTAATCGCTAATGAGGCTTCCCAGGACGTGCAACAGATCAGACAGGGGGTGTCCTTCGTCACTTCCGACGAGGTCAACGAGTTCATCCAAGGCTTCCGTTGCCTGTTCGTATTCCTCTTCGTTCGTGATCGGATGGAGCGGAATATGTCTCTGAAGGCTTGCCCACGCCGATACGATTTCTTTTTTTCCGGTTGTTTTCATGGCTTCCACGCCCCCTTGTCATACTCTGCATGGGTCATCACGCGCCGGATGTAAACCCGACCTACGTTGAAATGGACTGCCGCCACCAGACGGAATTTGTTCCCGCCGATGTTGAATACGTACAGACCCGAAACCGCATCAACGGAGTTGAACGCCTGGCGCAGCTCCGCCATATTCCGAAACTCGGTTTTCGAGACGATTCGATACCAGTTTGCAAGCGGTTCTGCGCTGTCGGGATGTGCGACAACGAACGTTGAAAGCGCTTTCCGAGAGATTACATGCACACCCCAAGGATATAGCAAATAGCTATAACAGTCAAGCAATGCGGCCGCCACCCCGAACCACCTCCAAAGAAAGCCCGGAACAACCGACTCACCCGGCAGGAATCGGCCGCCACCTGGACAGCCTCCCGTGATTGCGGCCCATTCACCCCTACCGTGTCCGAGTCGAAGCGGCTTCAGCCTGGAGGCTTTCGCACGTTCGCCCCGCACCCGTCCGGGGGTTGTCGCGCTATCCTGTTCGAGGTTTTGCGCGGGCACAAGCAAGCCAGATCGGACGCCGTTAAAATGGCGGCCAGTCTGGCGAGGGATTCACCACGCGGCAAAGCGCGTCAGAGATTTTGAAGTGGCGGCCGGGTTTCCCCGTGTTAGCAATTTTTCCCAATCGCAGCCGGCGTATTTTCGGAAATATCAGATACCGCGCTTGCCGGTCTCCCAGCCTTCAGGCAGTCGAGATAATCCGCCCATTGCTGCATGATGGTTCGGCGCTCTGGTAAATGCGTGGTCCGGTTGTATGCGCGGCCGTTCGGGTCGATCACGGAATGAGCAAGCTGATGTTCAATCAAGTGTGCTGGAACGCCCAGGACTTCATCAAGAATCGTACGCGCCATTGCCCGGAACCCGTGACCTGTCATTTCGCCAGGACCATACCCAAGATTCCGGAGAGCCGCCAATATGGCGTTATGGCTCATCGACATGGACGGCCCGCGCTCACTTGGAAAGACCCATTCGCCCCGGCCGGTCAGGGGTTGAAGCGAACGAAGGATTTCAACAACCTGCCGGGAAAGCGGCACGATGTGAGGGGTTTTCGTCTTGGTTACGAGGTATCGCCATTCTGCCGCGTCCAGGTCGATATCGGCCCACCTGGCACCGCGCAATTCAGACGGCCGGACAAATACGAGCGGCGCAATTTTCAACGCGCTTTTAACCACGAAAGAACCCTCATACCCGTCAATCGCCCGGAGAAGTTCGGCCACCTTCGCCGGTTCGGTGATGGCGGAAAAGTGCCCGCGTGCGAACTTGGCAAGAGCGCCTCGAAGGTCTCTGCATGGATCGCTTGGAATGTGCCCGGTTGATATGGCATACCGGAAAACCAGGCTGCAATCTATAAGCGCCGTATGCGCTGTAATTCTTGATCTGCTTTCAATCCTGCGTAGAACGGAAAGCACATCGGCCGCCGTGATATCGACAACCGGCCTTGAACCGATCCACGGGAAGATATCGCGCTCGAACCGGCGCATAACGGTTTGGGCATGTATGGCGGAATACACCTGCTTCGTCATCCGCTCCCGCGCAATCGCCTCGAAAGTGTTTTCTGCCCCGACCACGGCCGCCATTTTTGCAGCCTGGCGAACTGCCCCCGGATCACCTCCGGCAGCGAGAACAGACCGCGCGGATTCTCTCGCCTTTCTGGCCTCTTCAAGGCTCACGGCAGGATAAGCGCCCAGAGAAAGCAGCTTCCCCTTGCCATTGAACCGATACTTCAGCCGCCATGCCTTCGAGCCGTTCACCTTCACAAGCAGATACAGCCCGCCACCGTCGAAGAATGTTTGATCCTTCGGCCCCGGCTTCAACGTCCTGAGCTTGGTATCAGACAGCGGCAGGATTATCTTCATGATTGCGTCTCGCTTTCTCGTCTTGGGTATACGGGTTATCGTCTGGTGGTTCGATATACCCAAGTGTATACCCAAAATAAGTATATGTCCATGTTTTTCATGAGCCCAAATGAGACGACAAAATGACACAAAGTGCTCTTTTCATGCTGATCCATAAGACATCATGAAACTTTGTGAAGTAGGTTATGTAATGACGATATGAGAATACTCCCAGAGAGTCTTTTCTGCCAAGTATCCATTTCCAAGTCGGCTCCAATAATCTGCTCAAGTTTCGACAAGCCCAGCGCGTGAACGGGCAACAATGCTTCATCTCGCCATTGAATTCGCAGGAAGCGAACGGCCGGCTTTGACAAATCATGCCGTTTTTGAGAAGGTACATATGTTTTCAACAGACAGAGATAACAGACCGGAGAATCGACAATGGATCGGAAACAGGAACTGCTCGAGCTGGCCGACAGCTTTATCGAAAATGAGATCTCGCTCGCGCGCCTTTACCAGGCCTGTGTCGAGTTTATACCCGAGCACAGAGAGGTATGGGAATCCCTTCAGCGACAGGAAGAACATCATGCCGAAGTGTTTCAACAGATCCGCAGGGCGATCGAAGAAACTTCTGGAAACTGGTCTCACGGCAAGTTTTTTTCACAGACGCTTCACCTGATGACGGATGACCTGAAACGTACGACGGAACAGATTCACACCAAAACCGTTAACAGGCGGTATGTGGTTCAACACATGATGGATACGGAAAATTCCCTGATCGAATCTGAGCTGAGCAAGGCGTTTAAAACAGATAACGAGAAGTTCCAGAGTCTGATGAGCATGCTCCAGGAAGAAACCTCGAGTCACCGCAATCTTCTGAGAGGTCTTCTGAACAAGGTCTGACCCGCCTCTTACGTTTCAGAAACTCCGTCGATCCCCACCGCTTCGAGCGATTGAAGCATGTGAATCACATGTGAAATCACGCGGGATGATCGCAGAATGCTGCCATGCTGCGGGGCGATGATAGCGGAATCCATCTTCAAAATGCGGTTCATTGCAAATCTCAGTGCGCGAGTCGAGGGCATGACAGATTTGTGAAATGTGATAATGCTCGGGAACGGACAGTCAGATTCTGGTTTGCCATTCTGGCAGTGAGCGTAATCAGAACAGTCAAAGCATTTCTCGTCGAGATCGAGAAACATTTCCCACTCGCGCCGAAAGCTGCCGAAAATGTCGCTCGTAAAAAGCGTTCTGGTACGTTCGTCAAATGTAATGAAGCTTTCGGCCGCATGGGCATACGGCGTTCCGATAAATTTCAGCTGCCGATCGCCGAGTGAAAACGTCTCCCCTTCCTGAACATCCACAAAGCGGCTATGAAAGGCCTTTTCAACATAATGCTTGATGAAAACATTGTTGCCAGGTTTTGAGTAAACGCGAAGATCCGGGTTTGCGCAGAGGTCGAGAAAATTCGGCAGTGAGCCACACAGGTCGGGATCAAAATGCTGGTAAATCAGGGCAGTAATTTCACCCGGATGAATGCCCGCCTGCAGAATCTTCATCATGACGCCGGCAAAATCAGGCCTGCTTCCGCTGTCAATGACGGCAACGCCCTTTTCGCCCTCCACAAGATAAGGGTTACAATGCAGTTCCGTATCGGGATCAAATGTGCCAATCCAGTAAATACCGTCCGTTACACGAACAGGGCGTTCAAATCCGTTTTTGCTCATCATATGCGAGGCCGTCTCCTCTTTCAGGATGCCATGCGGATTATTCATTCGACCTTCCGGTGACAAAAAAAGCTTTCATCGGCGCCTTGTTCTTGAGCGGAATTTCCCCGCGTTCTTCCCAGGTGAAATACTCCTGAGCCAGCCGCCAAGTTGATTCGGAAACGTTGATCCGGCCCTTCTCTCCCGACGATTCAAAACGCGATGCAATGTTCACATTATCACCGAAAATGTCGAACTGCATGCGATCACGCCCCACAACACCGCCCATCACCATTCCTGAATGGATTCCAATGCGCAGGTGAAACGGCTCGGGAATTCCAAGATTGAATGACTCGATGAATTTCAGGGCGTCGAGAGCCGCGTCCACTGCATGAACAGCGTGACGCATCTGAGCCTGGGGTGCCCCGAAAACAGCCATGTAGGCGTCGCCGATCGTCTTGACTTTTGTTCCCCCGCACGCATCCACTTTCACATCGATCCCGCTGAAAAGCGCATGCAGGCAGGAAATCAGCGTTTCGGCCGGGATTTTCTCGGTCAGTTTTGTAAAGCCGGCGCAATCCATGAACAGGATGGTGACATCGAACGGCCTCGGGGGATAGATGCCACGCGACTTGATCTCTTCGGCAACGCTTTCGGGGAGAGTGTTTTTGAGAAGCTGATCCACGCGGCGCTCGAGGAGAACATATTTTTCGATCAGCGAGGAAAGCAGTCGTTTCTGAATCGCCGCATCTTCGAGTCCGGCAAAAGAGCCGAGTAGTTCTCGCCCAAGAATGCCCGTGGAAGGTATCTCAGAGGCCCTTTTATCGAGCAGACAGTTTATGAGCTCGAGTTGTTTCGCTGTTTCCAGTTTCATCATACAATCCTCAGGATATCGTATAACGTTTGTATTAACCGCGCAACAAGCGCCTCGACCAGCGAATGCACCTTTTACCTGTATCAGAACGTGAATTCAGGAGTGGTATTTTCGAAGTTGAGGTGGTAGGCCTGAAGCTCTCCAATTGGGAAGTCTTCGCATGGTCAGATCATCATCATTGTTCGAAATCCTCGAAGAAATCAAGGATCCCCGGAAAGATATCAATCTCCGTCATCGCCTTCATGACATTCTTGTTTCCACGATCTGCGCCATGATTTGTGGAGCAGAGGGGTGGGATGAAATCGCCCAGTCTGCCCGAATTCACGAAGAGCGGTTTCGCATTTTCCCAGAACTTTCGCACGGAATTCCACGCCGTTCTACCTCCCGGCTGTAAGACGGCATTGGGGGCATCGATAACTCTCACCACCATCTTCTGGATGTGGCATTTGACGAAGGCCACTATCGCAAACGAACCGATCATTCTCGTGAATAAAGGATGCATCTCCCCTGCGCGATTAACCTTGACCTCCGGGTATTGGCAAATTATGATTGAGGAAAGAGATAGAGAAAGAGTTGATTGCCGCAAAGGCCGCGCCACGACAGAAAGCAGAAAACACCCGGCCACGGAAGCTTTCTCTTGAGAGGATAAGCACATGGATACTATCCATCATGTGCCCGCTGTAGTCCGACTTGGCGATTTCCCGTGGAGCATGCTTCAAGAGCGTGCTCATATCATCGCCATCACCGAAACTGTCGAACAAAGCATCGAACTGGTGACGGACGGCATCAGGCATGGCCTGGAAAGAGGTTTCAATCTGATCTGCCTCATCGACGAAAAACACGGCAGAACGTTACGGAATCAACTTGACGCGCAAAACGTCGCTTATACCATGGCTGTCGCCGATGGCCGCCTGCGCTGGGTTGATTCAACAACGAATGCACCGCTGAGAGAATCCATCAGGGCGGCTTGTTCCCTGCATCCCGAGGTGGGTATCCCTTTGATACTGGCTCTTCCGATCTGGAGTGACACCCAGCGCACACCGGCTGCAATGCGCGACACGGAAGCAGCCCTGCACAGACTTGCCTCGGCGGGGGAGGCAAGAATCGTCTGTTGCCACCCAATTTCGTCTCACCGGCAAACGGTTCTTTTGTCAGCCATTGATGCTCATCCCCAGATCTGGTTCGAGGGCAGACTCACCGATAATCCGTTCCATGTTCCCATTCCCTCGCGCAAATCCAGACGCAGGGCCGCGGAACTGCTTCGCCAGCGATTCATTCTGCTGCGCCGCCAATCAGCAACACAGGAAGTTCACGGCATAGACAGAGCAACAGCACACGAGTTGAATAACCTTCTGGCCGCCATCATCGGAAACACCGATATTCTTCAACTGGCACTTCCACCAAATACCGCTGTATTTGATCAACTCCGTAACATCTATGAGGCAGCCCGGCGTGCAGCGGAGATCTGCCGGTATCTGCCGGCGGTGGAATCTCAACCGGAAAATGCACGCCATCAGGTCGCTCCCGAACACGTTTCACCGGCATTGAAGCCAGGTATTCCGGGGCGTCTGTCCGAGGCCTGGAGCGGCCGGGGAAAGCTGCTGCTGGTTGATGACGAGGAAGCGATTCGCGTGGTCGGCAAGCAGATCCTCGAGCGGCTCGGATTCTCAGTTGTAACCGCATGTGACGGATACGAAGCCATCGACATCTACAAGAACACGGCGGGTGGGTTCCGTGTCGTGATCCTCGATCTGCTGATGCCGCGCATGACCGGCCAGGAAGCCTTCCAAGAGCTGAGGCAGATGCAGGACGACCTGCCGATTCTCATCGCCAGCGGCCTCGGTGCAGAAGAAATCCGGGAGAAATTTCCGCACGACCCATTTCTGATGACACTTCCAAAGCCATTCGGCATCATCGAGCTTACTCAGGCGCTGAAAAATCTGCTAGGCGAAGATCAACCGGACAGAGCAGCACTCGGTTAAGGGCGATTGGCCTTCTGCCCCGCCAGCTCTTCCGGTGTGATACCCGGATGCCGGTAACGCTGGCGTCCGCGTGTCAGCCACCCATACTGGACTGCCTGGACCGGGCAGAGATTGAGGCAGGCAAAACAGGCTTCGCAGCGATTTCCCCAAACCGGTCGCCCATCGGAACCAGCGGCAATATTGCCGACCGGGCAGACACGCATGCACAGACCGCAGCGTGAGCATTGCTCTTCCGCTCTGAAAAAACGGTCGCTTCGCCTGACGGAAGCCAGAAAGCCGATATAGAGAGGCTTGAACAGAACCGCGTTGATTGATGAAAGAATGCCGGGCTGGCGCGGCCGGCCCGCGAGAACATCGGCCATGAATGCGTCAATTGCACGTTCACCGCCAGCAATGATTTTTTCGCATTGCCCGGGTCTGGGTGCCGGATATAGCGGAATGCAGTTTCCCGGGTATGTTACTGCCGCGGCGGCATCAAGGCGCACGCCTTTCGCCTCAAGAGCTTTTTCCAGCTGAGCCAGCGTTCCGCCGGGCCCGCCGCCACAGGTCGCAATGGCAAAGACCTGCTCGGCCTGTATGTGCGTGATGCTCTCCACGAACTCTTTGACAATGCGGGGAAGCCCGAACGAATACACCGGAAATACGAAACCAGCTCTGGAAGCGGATATTTCTACAGTGCGGCCAACTGCGGAAGCCATGGGTCTCAGTTCGACATCGCCGCCCAGGGCTATCGCAGCATGCCGGGCCGCAGACAGGGAATTACCCGTTCCCGAAAAATACCAGATGACATCACCCATGACGCTTCATCTCCTTCAGCCACCGCTATTTCACTTATCGGCCTTTCCGCTATCTCGCGGCAGTGGCATCGGGAAATAATACATCATTGTTGATTCCGACAGCTGAAGGAGTAAGATTGAAGGAGATCAACGGGTTTTTGCACCCGCCAATGGAGGAATGGAACCATGTTCAAAGCCGCCGTTTACACTGCAAGACGCCGCGAGCTTCGGTCACACTTTAAAAATGGCCTGCTGCTGTTTCCCGGCAATGTCGAGATACCGGTGAACTACCAGGCAAATGCCTTCCCATTCCGCCAGGACAGTTCGTTTTTGTATTACTGGGGGCTCGATGAGCCGAGTCTTTTCGCCATCATCGACCTGGACCTCGGCCGTGAGATCATTTTCGGAGACGATCGCACGCTCGACGACGAAATCTGGATGGGGCCGAGCACATCGCTTTCAGAGAGAGCCGCTGGAGCCGGCGTTACGGAAAGTGAACCGGTCGCCTCGCTCGACGGGTACCTTGCCTCGGCACTCTGCGCACGCAGGCCTATACGATTTCTTCCGCAGTATCTCGCCGATGCAAAACTCCTGCTGCAACGGCATCTCGGCATCGCTCCCGCAACTCTGAACCAGTATGCGTCTGAAGAGTTCATTCGTGCGGTTGTCGCTCAGCGCCTCATCAAGAGTGAAGCCGAGGTCGCCGAGATCGAATCGGCGCTTGAAGTGAGCTCGGCCATGTATGCAACGGCGTTGCGACTGGTGCGGCCGGATCTGATCGAACAGGAACTGGTCGGTGCCATCGAGGGAACGGTCTTGAGGGCAGGTTCACGGACGTCGTTTCCGACGATTCTTTCGGTCCGCGGCGAAACGCTTCATAATCACTGCCACACAAACCGCATGCGGGCGGGTGACCTCCTGCTCGTTGATTCCGGTGCAGAGTCGACGCGCCATTATGCAAGCGATATCACACGGACGTTTCCGGTTTCAGGCCGTTTCGAACCACGACAGAAAGAGATCTATGAGGTCGTTCTGGCAGCCCAGCTGAAGGCCATCGAGCTGATGCGGCCCGGCATTCCCTTTCGCGACATTCATTTCGCGGCAGCAGCCGTTATTGCCGAAGGTCTCACGGCACTGGGCCTCATGCGGGGAAACCCGGGGGAGGCCGTCGCGGCAGGAGCCCACGCCCTGTTCTTCCCGCACGGACTTGGTCATGCGCTTGGTCTCGACGTCCACGACATGGAAGGGCTCGGCGAAAAGTTCGTCGGCTACGATGAAGAGTTTACACGCAGCGATCAGTTCGGCCTCGCCTATCTGCGCTTCGCCAGACGGCTTCAGCCTGGCCACATACTGACCGTCGAACCCGGAATCTACTTCATTCCGTCACTGATTTCCACCTGGAAAAAGGAACAGAAGCATTCATCGTTCATCGACTATGCCGTTGTCGAACGTTACTGCGGCTTCGGCGGGATCCGCATCGAAGATGACGTGCTTCTCACGCCTGACGGGCACCGCGTTCTCGGCCCCGCAATTCCGAAAACTGTTTTGGAGATCGAAGCCACGATCGGAAAGTAGCGAAATGGAGCCGATCCCGGTTGTGCCAGGGTATCGAAGCGCGATCGCTTTTCGGCACCCCGCCACAACTGGGATCAGTCTTTACCAGACACAATTGCTATATTTTATAATATAGTCAACAATTCCTGATATTTTGCCATCGGCCAGTATTCGGCGGCAACCGACTGCTCGGCCCTGTCGATGACGGTGCGAAGCTCTCCAAGAGCCTTTTCCCCGCTCAGGGCCAGGAACTCGGCGTGTTCGTGGGAGTTCTTTTTCTCGGAAGCATTCGAGATGACTGTTTCGAGTTCGTCGACCCGGTCCAGAATCTCCGAGAACAGCTTTTCAAACCGTCTGGCCTCATCCGTCAGCTTCTTTGACGTCAGCCCCGCCGATTTCGCCGCAGCAGCAGCGCTGGCGGTTGTCGTGATCTGCCTGGTGAGAGCTGGAATGATCAGGGTTCTAGCCATATTAGCAGCTGTTTTATACTCGATTTCCTTGGTTTTAACGTAGGTTTCGAGCTTCACTTCGACTTTTGCATGCAATTCGCGGGCTGTGAGCACATGCGTTTTGTCCATCAGCTCGCCAACTTCCTTTTCGAGATACACCTTGACGGCTTCGGGGGTGTTTTTCGCGTTGGGAAGACCTCGCTTTGCTGCTTCGGCATGCCACTGGTTCGAATACCCGTTTCCCTCGAATCTCACGCGTCGCGTTTCCATGAAAACATCCTTCAGAACCATGATCGCTCGTTCCTTGATGTCACGCGGAGACTTGAGAGCTGTCAGCCTCTTTTCGATGTTGAAGAAACCGTAGGTGACGGCCAGGTTCAGCACTGTAACGGCCTCAGAGCAGTTCTGGGAGGAGCCGACGGCACGGAATTCGAATTTGTTGCCGGTAAACGCGATCGGTGACGTGCGGTTTCTGTCGGAATAGTCTCTCGCCACGCGCGGCAGGTTGCGCACTCCCATGTTGATATGCGCCATGGTCTGCTCGTTCAGCTTGCCCATGCCGGCGATCTCATCGACGAGCTGTGTTAAAGACTCACCAAGATATATAGACATGATCGCGGGAGGGGCCTCGTTCGCCCCGAGGCGGTGATCATTGCCGGCATCAGCGACGGCCGCACGCAAGAGGCCGCCGTATTTATCGACACCGAGCATCATCGCGCCCAGAGTGAGCAGGAACGTCACGTTCTTCAACGGAGAGGCGGAGGGTTCAAGATAATTCGTTCCCGTGGAATCGCCCATCGACCAGTTCACATGTTTGCCCGAGCCGTTCACGCCTGCAAAGGGCTTTTCATGCAGAAGTACCACGAAGTCGTGGCGCATCGCGACATGCTTCATGATATCCATGATCTGAAGGTTATGATCGATCGCAAGATTCGCCTCTTCGAACAGCGGCGCCAGCTCGAACTGGTTCGGAGAAACCTCGTTATGACGGGTTTTTGATGGAATGCCACGCCGATACAGCTCGTGATCGAGATCTTCCATGAATTTCAGCATCTTGCGATGAATCGAGCCGAAATAATGATCCTCCATCTGCTGGCCTTTGGCCGGAGCCGCGCCAAAAAGTGTCCGGCCACAGATGCGAAGGTCGGGACGGGTTTCATGGAGTTTACGCGATACGACGAAATACTCCTGCTCGGGACCGGTATAGACAATCGTTTTCTTTGCCAGCCTGTTGCCAAGAAGTCTCTGCAGCCTGATGTTCGTATCATTGAGCGTGCGGAGAGAACGGAGAAACGGCGTTTTCAGGTCGAGAACATCGCCGGTCCAAGAAAGGAAAACCGACGGAATGACGAGGGTCCTGGTCTCGCCTGTCTCCTGCAGAAAAGCCGGGGAGGTCGGATCCCAGGCGGTATAGCCGCGCGCTTCAAATGTCGATCGAATACCGCCCGAAGGAAACGACGAGGCGTCGGGTTCTGACTGAATCAGCTGTTTGGCCGAGAAACGCTCGATCAGCTCTCCGTTATCCCCGTAGCTGATGAAGGCATCGTGTTTTTCTGCGGTGCCGCCCCGCTGGGGCTGGAACCAGTGCGTGAAATGCGTGGCTCCGTTCGTGATCGCCCATTCTTTCATCGCATGTGCGACTTCGTCGGCAATTGTCTCGTCAAGCGGAGTTCCATTCTGAATTGTCGCCTGAAGCTTTTCATACGCCTGGCGATTGAGCTTTTCGAGCATGACGGCACGGCTGAATGTGAGTTCCCCGAAAAATCGATTGATTCCGGACATTGCTTTCTCCTGATGCGACATTTCTGTGAATCGTGGGATGTCCCGATTCTACGCTTCGGCAGAAATTCGTCAAGGCTTAAACAAACAATTTGCATAAATTGTATGAATTATGACCCGTCAAATTCTAAAATTGTTCATTTTGGGAACACTTTATTCGATGAGAAGGGCGTTTCCTCGACAATCCACATAATCACGTCATCCGGACGAAGCGGCGAATGCGCAGAAGAAGAGAGCGCCGGTCGCTGCAGGCGCTCCAGGGAAAACGAACGAGAAGCGAAGAGGATCTTATTCGGAATCGAGAACCGATATGCCCGGAAGGGTCAGTCGTTCGAGAAATTCCAGGCTGGCGCCTCCGCCGGTTGAAACATGGGTCATTTTTTCCGCCACTCCCGCGATTTTCACGGCTGCAGCAGAATCACCGCCCCCGATAATGACGATCTTCCCTTTTTCCGCCATTTTTGCGAGTTCCATCGACAACCTGGTCGTTCCCGATGAGCCTTCCTTGATCTCAAAAGCTCCGATCGGACCATTCCAGAGAATGGTCTTTGCCTTTTCAAGGATTTCAAGGGCGTGATCGATCGACGCCTCGCCAAGGTCGAAGGATTCCCAGCCTTCCTTGATGGTTTTTACGTTTCTTTCGAGATTGCCGACTTTCTGATTGGCAAAATCAAAATGATCTGTGATGACGAAGTCCCGTGGAAGAATGATCTTTTCTCCATACTTGTCCATGAGCTTTTTGGCGGTTTCGAGCATGGACTCTTCGACCAACGATTTCTGCACATTGAATCCCGTGGCTTTCAGAAGGGTGTAACCGATACCGCCACCGACAATCAGCAGGTCGATCTTTTGAAGCAGTGATTCTATGATGCCAAGCTTCGTCGATATCTTCGACCCACCAGTAATGCCGACAAAGGGGCGCTGAGGAGCGCTCACGGCATTTCCCAGATATTTCAATTCCTTTTCCACAAGGAGGCCGGCAAGTTTCATGGCGACGAATCTCGTGACTCCGGTTATCGAAGCATGGCTCCTGTGGCTGGTTCCAAAGGCATCATTCACAAAAATACCGTCTGAAAGGCCGGCAAGCCCCCTGGCGAAGACGGAATCGTTTTCCTTTTCGCCGATGGCGAAGCGCAGGTTTTCCAGGATATTGATCTTTCCCTTGACGATATCCGACTTTTGGATGAGAACTCCCGAGGACGCGATGCTGTTTTCCTGAAAGACAAGATCGTTAAACTGATTCCGGAGGTAATCAGCAACCGGCTTCAGGCTGTAATCCGAATAGATCTCTTCGCGCGACTTTCCCTTTTTTTCCTGTTTGTCGGGCTCGCCGAGGTGAGAGCATAAAATCGGCGTAGCCCCCGACTCGAGCAGATATCGAATGGTCGGAAGAGCGGCATCGATTCTCGTGGAATCGGTGATTCTCCCCTTTGAAAGCGGGACATTCAGATCGAGTCGCACCAGGACATTCTTGTCCGCGAATTTTTCCCTTTCAACACCGGTGACGACTTTCTTGTGAAACCCTGTTTCCTTTTCCAGGATCGCGATCTTCTCCAGAATGATCCGTTCGACTTCCTTTGCCGCATCGGCAGGAGAGTTCAGTGTTCTTATTGTATCCAGTATATTATGTGTTTTGATGAAGCTGTTGGAAAGAGGCACGGTTCCCCTGTAAAGGTATCCGCCGTTTGCATCGAGCGTTATCAGTTCACCTTCCTTCAGGGTGATGTCGATTTCGCCCTTGAACGTGACGGTTTTCTGGGAAAGATCGATCACGGCATTCGAACAGCCCACGATGCACGGTTTATTCAGTGTTATGGAGGTTATGGCCGCATGGGACGTCCTGCCCGGGAAGACGGTTGCAATGCCATGACAATTGTTGATGATATAAAAATCCGATGGTTTCGTATTCTGTGCAAAAAAGATGATGTTTTCGCGGTTGGCTTTTATTTCTTCGAGTTTTTCCGTGGTCAGCACCAGGGTTCCCCAGATGATACCGTGATTGATCGGAACCCCTTCACTGATGGGAGGCTTCCATTCGAGGAACTCTTGTTCCACACGCGGCACCGATATAAAAGGATTCGAGGTGCAAAGCCTTTCAATCCTCTTTTTGAACTCGTCGAAGGTGATGATTCCCTTCTTCAACATATCCGTATCAACGACAAGTTTTGCATAATGACTAATGCTCGCCCGCCTGGTCTGGAGAAGATAAAGTTTGCCGTCCTCAACGGTGAATTCGATGTCGAGGTCGTGTTTCAACTCGCGTTCGAGAATGTTTTTATATTTGATCAACTCAGTCTTGATCTTCGGAGGAATGGCGGCAACGGTATGGGTAATGATATTTCCCATGACGACATCTTCGCCCTGGGTCATTTCCTTGTATTCACCGAAAAGCTCATCATTGCCGTTTATCGGATTTCTGGTGAAGAGAACGCCGCTCAGGCAATCCGCATTCTTGTTGCCAAATACCATCTGTTGAATCGTTACCGCGGTTCCATAGATCACTTCGATGGAAAGCTCTTTCAGATACTCCCTGACATTTTTCGACCTGCTCGACGCAAAGACAAGTTCTATACACTTGACCAGCTGCTCGAAGGGGTCTGAAAGGAACTCGTCCCCAAGTTCTTTTCTGACGATCTGTTCCGCCTGCCCGATCGCCGTCTCAATTCCTCCGCTTTCTTCTTTTCTTACGTTGATTTCAAGTGCTACCAGGGTGTTTTTCAGGAATCTGAGATAGATGTTCGAAGCGAACGCTTCCCCGTGATGCGCGGACAGAGATTTACGAATATCAGGAACTATACCAACATTCAGGATCGTGCACATCGAGCCAGGCAGGGAAATAGTGGTTCCGGATCTTACCGATACAAGCAGGGGATTTTCCGGACAGCCAAGCTTTTTCCCGGTTTTTTCCTCGAGCTGTCCGAGGTATTTTGTTATGGCGGCCCGGAAGCCCTGTTTATCCTGATTTCCGCTGAATATTTCCTTGCAGATCGGCAGTCCCAGAATAAATGCATGAGGAATATTGATTGCCAGATGATGCATATCAATGATGCCGTTGCCCTTCCCGCCCAGGAAAGGCCGCACGGAATCAGGAGTGGGCGTCCAGGTCGTGGCAATGAAGGCATCATAATTGGAGTTCACCGCCGGCAACTCGGCTGCCTTGAACTTTCCGTAAAGACTGTTCTCGGTGCTCTTTATTGCGAGTTCCCTGTTCAGGAATATGATGATCTTTTCGATGAACTCATTGACCGCATGAAATTCGGTCGTTCTGATGAAATTATTGAAAAAACGATCCTTGATCGGGGAAAGATTCGATGTGGGCACCTTGTAGGCCTCGAGAACATTATTGAGCATGTGACCGAGCCGGTAAAAGGTGTTTTTCTGCATGAACTGCTGCAACTCGATCAAAATATTCTGCATCGATCGTTTTGTCTTCAATATGTCAATGGTTTCCATTGCATAGATATCACTCAGATCCTTGATCAGCTTTTCATTCTTTGCGGGAATTATTCCTTTCTGGTTAAGAAGCCCGATCAGCTCTTTCACCAGAATAACGCATTCTTTTATGTTGCCAAAAGTCACTGTCTCGTAGTGATTATTGGTAAGATCATTGGTGAAAATAAAGACAAGCCTGCCGATATCAAGATCGAGATTCAGAAAATCATAAAGCTCGATTCTTTTTTCAAAATAAGATTTCTTCAGGAGCATTTTGAAACTAGCAAGTCGTTTGAGACAATCGACAAGATTCTGGGTGTTATGAATATATTGAGGAGTGCTGATTTCTAAAAAAGTCTCCATCTCTTTTCGCAGAAAGCACTTCTCAAAAAGGTCGAGGCTCTTTGCCAGGTTCGCTTTGACGGCCGTTATGTCGCCGGTTTCGTAATCCCAGAGGTAGGTGAGTTTTTCGTCCATTTCCTCGGCAAGTTCGATGAACTTCGGATCCTCCGATTTCGGATCGAATCTGCTTGCAAGGGCCATATAGCCGGCTACCGTCAAGGGTTCGGGATTTCCGTTCCGGATGAACGCCAAATATGGCGCAATATATTTTTTGAGGATCCGGGGCGAGAGTTTTCTATGAACCTCTTTTCTCAGATCGCCCGCAAAAGAGAGCACCGGGTCATTTCCGTTGCGGCCTTCTTCAAAATATTCGGCCGCGCTTCTGATATCGCCGATGAGGTCGGTGCCACCGTTTCTGATCGGAAGTTTCTTCAGCAGTTCCCTGGAATAATAGATGTACTCATTGGAAGGGGATTGCATGGCGTTGAGCGTAAGCACCGTCTCGTCCAGCACGCGCTTATAAATGGTTTCGATGTTTTCCTTGAGATCCCTTTCGTCAGGAAGTTTGTCTTCCTTGTCCAGGAGTCGAATGTTAACAATTAACGCAATGACAATGTCGATTTTCTTTTCGAGATCCGGCTCTTCTCTTGAAGCAACTATCTGGTTTATTATTTTATCCCAGGTGTTCAAAGGAACCATTGTCTGACCGAAAGTGCAAAAGCCTGAATTGTTTTCAACCATACTTTCCTCCCTGCTCTTTCTGTTCAACTCCCGAACATCGCCATTCTCAAGGAACAACCACTTCCTGACATGATGCCACTCGGGCAATCGGCTGATCAAGGCATTTTTGAAGAACGACGACACCCGGCCGGGCAACAGACCCTCTTCGACCGTGCGCCTCATCACTGGGTCAGCCTTCTCCGGTGGGGTAGTCTGGCATGGTAAAATAAAAAAATACTGTCGCTCTGTACATCAGATATTCCATCGGAGGTGCCGTTCATGAACAAGACACAGTGGCTGTTCAAAGGTCTGCTGGTTCTGCTGCTCCTGGTCGCAACCGGTGCAGCCTATGCAGGCAGACAGGCTCCCGTGCCGACGGCCGGAGTCGAAGACTGCTTCGACCGCATGTCGGCTGAATTCGACAACAAGGCGCTTATCCGGTTCATGCCGGATAACGTCACTGCCTGGTATGCCCGCTGGTACATCATGGAGAATGCCCGCCACTCGATCGATACGACATATTTCATCGTCGAGCCGGATATTTTCGGGAAAAGCATGCTCGGCATGCTTCTCAAAAAAGCCCGCGAGGGCATCGAGATCCGCCTCATGGTCGATGCACGCGGCACCAAGGGCCTCACCCGCAAATTTTTTGGCCAGGATATCCTGCAGGAGCTGGCCAAATTCAAGAACGTGACGGTTCGCGTTTACAACCCGGTCAGCTCGAAGCTGATGGCTGCCTTCGATGATATCCGCAAGATCACCGCCAGCAACCATGACAAGCTCCTGCTCGTGGATGGCGAATACCTGATCACCGGCGGCCGCAACATCTCGATGAACTACTTCGTCGACCCGCGTGACGTGCCGACTGTCTATCGCGACACCGATGTCGTCATTCGCAGCAAGCTCGTTTCGAAGCAGGCCCTTGAAGCATTCGAATCAGAGTTCAAGGCCGGCAGCAACTATGCCATCGGCGGCGATATGTTCGGGAATATCGACGACATGCACCGTCACCTCGACATCGCCTACCAGGCGATGCGCCGCTACATGCTCGGCGGCAGCATGTTCGAGTTGAGAGACCCGAAAAAGTTCTCATCCGAAACACAGTCGCTGGTCGGCGCTGTCAATGCCGAGCTGAAGCTGTATCCACATCTCATCGGGTATTCCAACTTCCGGCTGTTCCAGGGAGAACACGCCTGGCCGGTCCGCCTGCTCGACAAGCACTCCCGCACCGGGTTCAAGAACGAGATCACGTTCAACCTGATCTCCCTCATGGATTCAGCCAAAAGCGAAATCGTCATCCAGAATCCCTATGTCGTTCTGACGCCCGAAGCGGAAGCAGCCCTGCAACGCGCCAGCAATCGCGGCGTCAAGATCATCATCCAGACCAACTCCCCGATGAGCTCGGACAGTCTCCTGACCCAGGCGATGTTCCTGGGCGACTGGCGCGAGATTCTCAGGAAGATGCCTACCGCTGAAATTTACGCCTACAAGCTTCAGAACAAGCTTCACTCGAAGGTTTTCGTGTTCGACCGCGCCGTCGCCGTCATCGGCACCTACAACATGGATTACGTCAGTGAGCAGATCAACTCCGAGGAAGTCGCCGTCGTGAAATCAAAGCCGTTTGCGACCCAGGTTGCCAATCGCATCGCCGAAGACATGCGCAACTCTCACCAGTATCAGATCGAAGCCCAGGCCGACGGTTCGATCAAAACCCTGTTCGGACCGGAAAGTCACTCTGATCCGAAGGTCCTCGACCGCCTCAAGCTTCTCATGAAGCTCAACTGGCTCCGCCCCCTGATCTGATCAACAGGCTTTTTCAAAAGACCGCCCCGGCCTTGCGGCCGGGGCGGTCTGCTTTTTCATCATTCTCCGCGCATCGGCTCACGGCCGCCGCGCCGCACCGATGCGCGGCCGAATTTTCCGCGAACCGCATCAACGGCATGGTCGAGCGCCTCAAGCCGTGCAAGCTCATCGTCTCCGAACAAGGTCGGTGGCCTCGGCTCATGGGTCAGATGGGCCATTCCCACCCCTATGAGTCGCACCGATTTCGGCAATTCCAGACCGGCCAGGAGTTCCAGGGCGGTATCCGCAAGCAGTTTCGTGCTTTGAGAGGGTTCCGGCAACGTCACCTGGCGGGTGATCTGTGTGAAATCCGCGAACTTGATCTTCAATCGAACCGTTCTTCCGAAATACCCCTGCTTTCTCAGATCCTCTGCCACGCTCTCCGCCTGCCGTCGGATCCATAAGGCCAGCTCGTCACGATCAAACGTATCCGCCGCAAGCGTATCCTCGGCACTGCTCGACTTCGGCTCGCCATCAGGAACGACCAGAGTCGCATCGATCCCGTGCGCCATTTCCCAGAGACCGGCTCCACCGCTTCCCGCATGCTTCTGCCACCATTCCCGCGGATACTTGCGCACGTCGCCGACAGTATGTATGCCAAGCCGCTTCAGCGCATCTTC
>Ga0079303_10000026_pt1 | contig 38205 bp, 22 predicted proteins | sample Methanogen_OWC_FD_77073 | JGI IMG/M metagenome (GOLD analysis project Ga0079303, IMG submission 77073) | Enriched soil microbial communities from Old Woman Creek wetland in Ohio, USA - Methanogen_OWC | ecosystem: Environmental > Terrestrial > Soil > Wetlands | place: USA: Ohio | collected...
TATGGAAGTAAAAGTAAATGGTCAACGTTATCGAGTAATCAACGCTAATTATGAAGATGCTGATGGAACAGGTATTACATTAGAAAAAATGGCAGATTTTCCAAAAGAGGAAGTAGAGCCAACAGTAGAACCAAAAGTAGAAGAAGTTACACAAGGTCAAGAATATGCTCGTACAGACCCCGGTGATGTTTATGATTTAAACATCCGTGATGGTGTAGAACAACCAAAATTTGAAGAAGAAGCAAGAGAAGTAGCTGAACAAATCGCACAAGAAGATACTGTAGATCGTACTACTGTAGATGGTCATTATAGTTATAATCGCATTTTAAAGCGTATGGTAGATAGTTACGCTCCTGTAGAAACTCCTGTAGAAGCTCCTGCCCCTGCGGTTGTAGAAGAAGCACCTGTTGCTGTAGACGCACCTCCTGCTGAAGTAGAAGAACCTACTACTGAAGTTGTTGAAGAACCTACTGAACCAACAGTAGAAGTAGAGGTTGAAGAAGTTCCAGCGGTGGAAGAAGTTGCACCAGAAGAAGAAAAGTTTGAAGAATTAGAGTTACCAGAAGAAGAAGAAAAAAAGCAATAAGGGGGCAAAAATAGTGAAAAGCAAAACAGCACAAAATATTTATTTATTTAAATTAGCGAACAAAATTGTTCAAGCGACTGTAGAAGATACAGAAGAAATGTTAGAACATGCTGAAAAGCTTGTTAAAGATTTTGTACCTTCTAAATATCAAAAATCTGCTTTAAATCGTTTAGCATCAAAATTAAACAAAGAAGGTTTAGATGTAAGATTTGATACTAAATTAACCAAAGACATTGTAGAAAAAACTGCATCTGTTGAAGCTGACCCTGCTGAAATTTTAGAATTTATTGAAGCAGTAAAAGAAGCAGTAATTGCTGAATTTAACGATACATTAAAAGATGTTGATGAAGTAGCTGATATGGAAGTAGAAAAAAGCGAATGTAAACAGGAAATTGAAGCACGTTTAAAGCACATCATTGAAAGAAAATTACAATCTGAAAGTATTAATTTCCGTATGTCACGTAAATATACAAAAGAAGCAAGTGCTGAAAAGAAAACTCTTTTACAAAAAGCAATTGAATCTTTAAAGTAAATATTTTAAAAGACGCTTATTAATTAAGCGTCTTTTTTTATTTTCTTTTAGGAAGGTGGGTGAGATGTTTTGAATTATTATCGTGGAGATACAATAGATTTTTATATTAGTTTTGATAAAACAAATAAAATGAAAATCCATAAAGCTCAAATAAGAATATTACATGATCAAGAAGGAACTATTTATGAAGATTTACCTTGGACTGATTTAAACTTAATAAAAAACAATGAGTATAATTTTAATTTTTTAATTCCACAAGATTTTTCATATGGACAATTTCAAGTTATTTATCGTGGTACAGTAGAAGAAAAATTTATTTATAGCTATGAAACATTTAATGTTATACCACAAATAGAAAAATATGAAAACACTATAAAATTATATGGATTTATTAATGATAGTAAATCAGGTTTACCATTAGAATATGTATCGGTAACAGTATTTGAAAAATATTCCAATACTATATATTTTAAAAGTTTAACTAATAGAGAAGGATATTGGGAAAGTTATATTTATCCCGGTGAATATAATTTTAGCATTAAAAAAGATGGCTATAATACACAAGATATAAATATACAAATCGGCAATGAGCATAGAGAACTGCAATTTAACAATATTGTTTTAGAAAATTTCAATACTCAAAATGGAAAAGGCATGTTTAAAATTAGTGATGAATTTGTGACAAATACAGGTTTACCATTAAGAGAATTAGTTATAACAATTTATGATGCTTTAAAGCCATTAAATGTAATTGCTAAAGATGTAACCAATTTAAAAGGTCAATGGACTTGTTTTTTAAATGCAGGAAATTATTTAATGTATATTAATGGTAAATCAATGGGGAAAGATTATGATATTATGGCTAGATTAAAAGTAGAAGAAAATGGCGAATTTAATATAGGATATCATAATAAACAAAATATTGTTACAGAAGAAACAAAAGGAACAGGCAGTGTACATTTTAAAGATGTATTTTTAGATAATTTTAATAAACCTATTGTTAATGTGCAAATTATTGTATATACAAAAGGTACAAAAACATTAATAGCTGAAAACTATAGTGATTTAAATGGAGAATTTGAATTTTTCTTAAATCCCGGTAAGTATACATTTGAATATTATCATCCAAATTTCAAAACAATAACAGAAGATAAAATAATTACTTAATGGTAAACAAAATTCATTATAAAAAAGCATAAAAAAGGTATTTTTTTAAAAAATGGTTTTTTTTTGTAAATTTATATATAGAGGTGAAAAATAAATGAATTGTCCTCCAAAGGGTAATGAATACCGTGTTATAAATGCACATACAGCAATGGGACAAGTAAAAGCTACAAGAATTCCTAGTTGGAATGTAGATGTTGCCCCTATTAGCTTTTGGTTAAATGGAATAGAGTTTGTTGAGTTTGGTGGAGGTTTATCACAGGCTTTAACTGCACCAGTAACAGGTGCAAAATGGTCTGCTTTATGTTTACAAATTTTAAATGGTGATTGTGTAATTACTGTCGTTGATGGTGAAGCAAAGACCAACAATCCTCCTTTCCCAAAAATCTCAAAAAACCAATTACCATTAGTCGGTATTTATATTAATGCTGATGATACCTTTATTACTAACGATATGATTTTTGATATTCGTGGCATTTTTGGTTGTGGTGTTTATCCTACCATGCACGAAGAATTAACTAACAGAGATTTTGCAGATTGTCATCCTATTAATGCTGTTAGTGGTCTTAGAAGTGAATTAAATAACCGTCCTACTTTTGTTGAAGCAGAAGATTTATTAAAACAAAAAGCCGATATTGATGGAACACCTTCTCCTTTCTTCGTGTTTAATAAAGATGAAACTGGTGTACCTACTACTGATGTAGGTTTTACTGTGGCACGTGGTAATTTACCATCTGTTGGGTTTCGTTGGAATGAACAAAAAGACCGTTGGGAATTTACCAACGATGGTATTCAATGGTTTGAAATTTCAAACTCTGGATTTCATGGTAATGCAAGTGTAGCTGAAAAGGGTTTATCAAAATTAAGCGTAGAGCCTGTTGACCATGCAAATCCAATTGCTGTTGGTGATAACGACCCTCGTTTATTTACAGAAGTAGAAAAAGTAAATACATTAGGACATTTAATTGATTTAAATGACCCACATAAAGTAAAAGCTTCATTAGTAGCATCTGATTTACCAGCACATACCCATGCTGATGCAACCCAAGGTGGAACATTAGGATTGGGTGTTGTTGTAGGTGATAATTTAGCAGATCAAACTATTCCTACTACAAAAATTATGAATAGTGCTATTACAGGTGAAAAAATTGCTGATGGTACTGTAACTGAAAGCAAAATTTTAGATGGTAATATTACAGCAAACAAAATTGCTGATAATTCAGTTAGTCAAAGTAAAATTATTGATGGTGCTATTGTAACTAGTAAAATAGCTGATTTTTCAGTAACTGATAGTAAATTAGCAGATAATGCTATTACAGGAAGTAAAATTTTACAAAATTCTATTACAGCAGATAAAATTGCTGATAATAGCATTGTTGGTATTAAATTAATAGATAATATCATAACCAATCAAAAAATAGTTGATGGTGCTGTGACTAATGCAAAAATTGCAGATAGTTCTATTGATAGTGCAAAATTATTAGATAACGCAGTAACCTCTGACAAAATTGTCAATGGTGCTATTACTGGCGGCAAAATCGCTGATGGCACAATTGCCGCAGAAAAATTAACTTCTGATGTTCAAGCAAAACTTAATAATGCTATTACAGAAACTCATAATTCACACCAAATTGGTACTAAAGTATTAGATGATTCTACTATTGGTGATGATTTAGCCATTGTTTATGATGTTGCTAGTGATAAATTAGTCTTCCGTAATGTTTCTGGATGTAAATGTAAAGCTGGCCCTGCTATTGATGATACTGGCGATTCAGCATTAACTGTTTTCTCTAGTCAACACGTAGTAGATTTATTAGATTTAAAAGCAAATCAAGCCACTACATATACTAAATTAGAAGTAGATGCAAAGATTCATGCACCAGAACAATTAGGAACGAAATCATTAGATGAAGCAACTATTGGTGATAATAAAATTATTGCATATAGTGAATCACAAAATAAATTAGTATATGTTGACCCTCCTGCTGGTACAGGTAGTGCCAATAGTGGAATTATGCAATATGAAGCAATTGGTTCTACTGGTGGAATGTGTACTGTTAGAGCAACTGGCGCAGGTGTATCTGTTGCTAAAGTCAATACAGGTGGAGCCGTAAGAGCAGTATTTACTATTCCAAATGGCGTTAAATTAATATCAGCTATGTTGCACTTTAATGCCGCAGAAGTAGGAACTATTGCACGTTTCCAAATTGATATTGATGATAAAGCAAGTGATACAGATTATAGTTTATTGTTCCCACCTACTTATCAAGTTTATAACGATGTAGAAGGTTCAAGAGCTATGAGAACCAGTATTTGTAACTGGAATATTAATGCACACGTTATGGAAGTTTCAGGACTATTAAATAATGTAGGTGTATTTATTAAATTACAATTTTAATCTTTTCAAGAAAAGTAAATAATGATTAATTTCATTATTTACTTTTCATTTATAATTAAAAAAGAGGTGTATAATTTGAAACTTTTTAATGCTAGATTAATAATCACAAATGTTATTCCAAAAACAGCAAACACATGGGATATTGAAGGTAATGTTATAGATAATTATGGTCAATTTATTGCTACCCATGCACAAGTGAATGATGTTATTTTTAATAATGCTTTAAATGAAACAACTATGGAATACAATGTTTGTAAATATTTTATTACAAATATCGATAGTAAAACAAATGGAAGTTTTATCGCTTGTACTATTCAATGGGATGAAGAATATAATACAGTCGCTGATATTTCAGTTCCTATTCCCGGTGAAGAAGCAAGTATTGGTACTGCTATTGAAGTTAGTGACTTTTCTGCATTGCCACCTAATAGCCAAGGTGTTTCTGTTTCTTTCTTAGAATTAGCTAGTAATATTGAAAAAGTACAACATACAAAAAACAACAATAAAAAATTCTCTGACTTAACTGCAAAAGATGTTGAATTGCAAAATTTAGCTAATAGTAAAGCAGATTTAACTTATGTAAATACAGAATTAGCAAAAAAATCAGATTTAACTTATGTTAATGATGAATTAGCTAAGAAAGCAAATATTACTGATGTAGCATTAAAAGCTGATACTACATATGTTAATGACGAATTAGCTAAAAAAGCAGACTTGACTTATGTAAATACAGAATTAGCTAAAAAAGCAACTACTGATGAAGTAGCATTAAAAGCTGATACTGCATATGTAAATACAGAATTAGCTAAAAAAGCTGATGCTACTCATAACCATAATGATTTATATCATACCAAATTAGAAGTAAATACATTTTTAAGTAATAAATCAGATACTGGTCATACTCATATCCCCGGTAGTATTGTTACTAATAGTGAAAACCGTTTTGTAACTGATGCAGAAAAAGCCACATGGAATGGTAAACAAGATGCGTTAGGGTTCACTCCTGAAAATATTACCAACAAAGGTGTAGCTAATGGTTATGCTAGTTTAGATAACAATGGCAAAGTGCCTGTTAGCCAAATCCCAAGTTCTTTTAAAGAAATTGAAGTAGTTAATACTATTGCTTTAAGAGATGCAATTACCGATTTATTTAGTGGAAAAGTAGTGCATGTAGTAGATGCAACAGGCGATAGCACTGTAACCAGTGGTTGGGCCGAATATATTTACAATGGAACTGCTTGGGTAAAAACTATTGAACAAGAAAGTTTAGATGTAGTTTTAGATTGGGCAAACATTCAAAATAAACCTACTACCTTTACTCCATCTGCGCACACTCATTTAGGCAGTGAAGTAACCAGCGCAGTAGCTGAAGCTACTCATGCTGTTAATGCTGATAATGTATCTTGGGCAGGTGTTGCTGGTACTCCTACTACTATTGCAGGTTATGGAATTACAGATGCCGCCGATAAAGTACATACTCATTTAGGAAGTGAAGTAACTAGTGCAGTAGCAGAAGCTACCCATGCTGTTAATGCTGATAGTATTGATTGGACAGGCGTTAAAAATAAACCAACCACATTAGCAGGTTATGGCATTACTGATGGAATTGGCGTACATACTCATGTAAAAGCAGATATTACTGATTTTTCACATACTCATTTAGGAAGTGAAATTACTGGTACAGTTCCCAATGCTACTCATGCAGGTAGTGCTGATAGTGTTGAATGGTCAGGTGTTTTAAGTAAACCAACTACATTAGCAGGTTATGGTATTACAGATGCGGCTGATAAAGTTCATACTCACGTAAAAGCAAATATTACTGATTTAGTAAATGCTACACAAACTGAATCAGGTTTATTATCAAATCTAGATAAAGTAAAGTTAGATAGTATTGAAGCTAATGCAAATAATTATATTCATCCAGCTAGTCATGCGGCTACTATTATTACTACTGATGAATCACGCCGTTTTGTATCAGATACACAAATTGCCACATGGGACGGTAAACAAAATGCGTTAGGTTTCACTCCTGAAAATGTCACCAATAAAGGTGTAGCTAATGGTTATGCTAGTTTAGATAGTAATGGAATGGTTCCTATTAGCCAAATTCCAGCATCATTTAAAGAAGTAAAAGTGGTTAACACTATTGCCGAGAGAGATGCTTTAACTGATTTATTTAGTGGAAAAGTAGTGCATGTAGTGGATGCAACAGCAGATAGCACTGTAACCAGTGGTTGGGCTGAGTATATTTACAATGGAACTGCTTGGATTAAAACAACTGAAAAAGAAAGTTTAGATATTGTATTAGAATGGGCAAATATCCAAAATAAACCTACTACCTTTACACCATCTGCACATACTCATTTAGGTAGTGAAATTACTAGTGCAGTAGCTGAAGCTACCCATGCTATTAATGCTGACAAAGTAGATTGGGCAGGTGTGCAAAACAAACCTACTACATTAGCAGGTTATGGTATTACTGATGCAATTGGCGCACATACTCATGTAAAAGCAAATATTACTGATTTAGCAAATGCTACACAAACTGAATCAGGTTTATTATCAAATACAGATAAAGTAAAGTTAGATGGTATTGAAACAAACGCAAATAATTATGTTCATCCAGATAATCATGCAGCAAGTATTATTTTACAAGACATGAATAATCGTTTTGTCACTGATACAGAAAAAGCAACATGGAATGGTAAGCAAGATGCATTAGGTTTTACTCCTGAAAATGTTGCTAATAAAAACAGTGCAAATGGTTATGTAGGATTGGATAGCAATAGTAAAATTGCTGAAAGTCAAATCCCAACATCATTTAAAGAAATTAGTGTTGTAGCTAATATTGCTTCAAGAGATGCTATTACTGATTTATTTGCTGGTAAGACAGTATATGTAGTAGATGCTACAGCAGATAGTAATGTTGCTAGTGGTTGGGCTGAATATATTTATACTGGTAGTGCATGGCAATTAAAAGTAAAAGGTGAAAATTCTAATTTAACTTTAGAATGGACAAATATTTTAAATAAACCTACTACATTTGCACCATCTGCACATAATCATGATGATTTATATAACACTAAAGCAGAAATTACTAGTGCATTAGCAACCAAAGCTAATAGTACACATACCCATTTAGGAAGTGAAATTACTAGTGCAGTAGCAGAAGCTACTCATGCTGTAAGTGCTGATAGTGTTGAATGGTCAGGTGTGACTAATAAACCTGCATCATTTACTCCATCTGTTCATACTCATGTAAAAGCAAATATTACTGATTTAGTAAATGTTACAACTACTGAATCAGGTTTAATGTCTAATACTGATAAAACAAAGTTAGATGGTATTGAAACAAATGCAAATAATTATATTCATCCAGCTAGTCATAACGCTAGCATGATTACCACTGACGCAACTCATCGTTTTGTCACTGATACACAAACTGCTACATGGGATGGTAAACAAAATGCATTAGGATTTACACCTGAAAATACTACTAATAAAGGTGTAGCTAATGGCTATGCGAGTTTAGATGGCAATGGTGTTATACCAGTAAGTCAAATTCCCGCATCATTTAAAGAAGTAAAAGTAGTTAACACTATTGCAGAAAGAAACGCTTTAACTGATTTATTTAGTGGAAAAGTAGCACATGTAGTAGACGCAACAGGCGATAGCACTGTAACCAGTGGTTGGGCTGAGTATATTTATAATGGAACTGCTTGGATTAAAACTACTGAGCAAGAAAGTTTAGATGTAGTTTTAGATTGGGCAAACATTCAAAATAAACCTGCATCATTTACAGCTACAAGTCATACCCATTTAGGAAGTGAAGTAACTAGTGCAGTAGCTGAGGCTACTCACGCTGTAAGTGCCGATAACGCAACAACAGCAGGTAAATTAACAACTGCAAGAGATATTAGCTTAACTGGTGATGTAACAGCTACTGCTGTTAGTTTTGATGGTAGTGCAAATGCAAGTTTAACTACTGTATTATCCAATACAGGGGTAACTGCTGGAACATACAATAGTGCAAACTTAACTGTTGATAGTAAAGGTAGAATTACAAATGTAACTAATGGTATTTCTACAATGGATTATGAGCCAAGTGGTTCAACCAATAAAGATGTATGGATTAGAGCAACCGGGCCGGGAGTTAGTGTTGTAAAAGCTGATGTAGGTGGATTTTATCGTGCAACCTTTACAGTACCAGCCGATGTAAAAATTCTTTCATTAAAGGTAAGATTCTTAGCCGCAGAAGTAACTAGCGCGGCAAAAGTACAAATCGATTGGAATCCATCAGGAAGTACAGATTATGTTGACTTTATGCCACCAATTTCTCAATGTTATATAGATACAACTGGTAATAGAACTACATCTGCAAAACCAGTAAATTACAATATTAATGCACATACTGCGGAGGTAACGGGGTTAACAGCATCCGCACAATTCTCTGTAAGACTTATTTTTTAAATAAAGGGATGATTTTATTTGAACGTCTTTAATGCAAGATTTATTATAAATAACTGCATACCTGTAGCTTCTAATGAATGGTCATTAGAAGCTACAGTACAAGACGCATTGGGATTTTTCCTTGCAGGTGATGCACAACCAAATGATGTTATATATGCATTTGGTGCAAGTCAAGCAACAGGTGCAATATTAATATGTAAATATAAAATGAAGACTATTAATTCAATTGATGGTGCAAGTATTAATTGCAATGTAGAGTGGGATGAAGTTTCTTTAGATGATGTATGCGACCCACAAACAGGTGATGACGCATTTATTTGTAGACGATTGAGTAGTGGATTAGCATTTTTACCATCACAGGCAATGGGAATATCCGAATTCTTGTTAAGTTATGCACGAAGTATAGAAAATGCAAGTTATTCAGCAACATCAACACCTAAAAATACAAAAAAAGAATCATTTATTGTAAATGGTATTAATTACACTTTAAGTTTTCCACCATTAACTGAAAGTTTAGTAGTAACATATAATGGTATGGTATTAACTATTAATGATGATTTTACTTTAACAGGAAAGTTATTAACTTTAATAGATGATGGTGATGTAAAAAACGGTGATATGTTGCAATTATTTTATGAATATATTTAAAAATAAATCCTCACTATAATAGTGAGGATTTTATATTAAAAAGCAATATTTTATTGATTTTTTTAGACATTATAAAAAAAGTAAATAACTTTATATTTAAGATAGAACAATAAATGTTGTTCGTAATTTAATATTGACTCGTATATTCGGGTCGGAGGAATTAATATGGCTTTTACTAAAATTCGTGGTACTACTCAAATTTTAGAAAAATCTATTAATCATTTACAATTAGCTGATGACGCAGGTATTTTACTTTCACAATTAGCAGAAGGTGCAGAACTTATTAAACGTGATGGTTCTGTTGCATTTACTGGTGACGTAAACGTCAATGGTCATGTAGTCAAAAATTTAGCCGCTGTTACAGATGCTAATGCTGATACTGATGCCGCTACTGTTAAATATGTTAAAGACAAAACTGCTCAATTAGCCGCAGGTGTAATTTACAAAGGCTTATTAGACGCATCAACTGGTGTATTCCCTGCTGATATTAAGGTAGGTGACATGTACAAAGTTTCCGTTAATGGTACTATCGATGGTATGCCATTAACTATTGGCGATATGGTTATTGCTAATAAAGCAAAAGCTGGTGCTACTGTTGCTACTGATTGGGATAGAATTGACTCTATCGAAGCAGTATTAAGTGTAAACGGTGAAGTTGGTAACGTTGTTATCAGTGCCGCTAACTTAAACGGTTCTACCGTTACTGTTGATGAATTCAATTTTGTTCATGGTGTTACTTCTAGCATTCAAACCCAATTAGATAGCAAATTCGGTTCAGCTAATATTGATACCGATGTAAATTTAGGTGGAGCTTCTGCCGCTGACAGTAAAATTTCCTCTCAATTAGCCGTTAAAACCTATGTTGATAATGGCTTAAATCTTAAATTAGACAAAGCTGGCGGTACTATCACTGGCAACTTAACAGTCAACGGTGTATTAACTGTTGCAACCCCTGTTAACGCTACTGATGCTGCAAGCAAAAAGTATGTTGACGATGCAGATGCAGTTGTTCAAGGTGCGTTAGATGCTTATAAAACCTCTAACGATGCCGCTCTTGCTAAAGAAGTTTCTGATCGTACTGCCGCAGATACTGCTATTCAAGGTGCATTAGATGCTTATAAAACTTCTAATGATGCCGCTCTTGCTAAAGAGATTGCAGATCGTATTGCAGATGTAGATGCTGAAGAAACTCGCGCATTAGCCGCTGAAGCCGCTTTAGGTACTCGTATTGATGGTTTACAAAGCAATGCTCCTATATTCATTTACCAAGAAGAAGTTGTTGGAGCAATTGATGGTGTAAATGCTGGTTTCACAGTTGCACAAAACCCTGTTGCTGGTTCTGTAGCATTATACTTAAATGGTATTCGCTTACGTTCAGGCGCAAGCAATGACTATACTATTTCTGGCACAGCAATCACTATGTTATTAATCCCTCAACCCGGCGATACCTTAATTGCTGACTATCGCTCTAACTAAGACATAACTTATTAAATGGAGAGTTAGTTAATCTAACTCTCCATTTTTACTTAGAAAGGAAATTGTATTTATGTTTTTAATTAAAAATATATCTCAACACAATATCGCTATAAATAATAATATATTAAAACCTGACGGTGAATTATTTGTTAATGAAAAAGATATTAATTTATTATCTGAAAGTATTAAATCAGGTTTAATAGAAATATTTGATAAAAATGACCCTGTATTTATTCAAACTATGAAAGTTAAATTCAATGTAAGTGAATTTTTAAATATAAACAATATCACAGAAGCATTATTTAAGTTATATTTAAATAATGATTTAACAAAAGAAGAAATAGAATTATTGAAAATGTTTTATAAAAAGATTTCTTATACCAATAACATATCGAATGAAACATTAACACTTTTAAACAATGTAGAAACAAGAGAAGATTTAATAGTTGTATTATTGAATCATATTTATTATGAATTTATAATAAAATTTTTCAAATAAAAGGTGGTGAAAAATAAATGGCTATTGTTTTAGAAAGTGTGGATTCTTTAACAACTCGAATTTTTTCAGATAGAGAAAGAGATATGATTTACAAATTACGTGCATTGTTAAAAGATTGTGATTATCCTAATGTAAGAACATTAAACACATTAGTAGAAAATGAACGTGGTGAAAGATGGTCTGATCATTTATTATTGGTTTATATTAATCAATCTATTGCTATGATGAATTCTTCTCCACCTTATACAGAATATACTCTAGAACAAATACCAACACATTTTGATGGGTTTGTTTTATTAGGAGCGACCATAGTTTCTCTTTGTAGCGAAGCAATTTTGCAAGTTGGAGAAGCGTTTTCTTATTCTGATAATGGCATTTCATTAAATATTGATTTATCAGGTAAATATCAAGCATTAGCTGATAGTTTACGCAATGCTTATAATCAACAATTAAAAGATATAAAAACCGCCATGAGAGCAAGGCCAGCGGGTATACGGTCTTCACCTGCTCCTGTTCGTATTCGTAGCTATGCACCTCGTATGTGGGTATATCGCTAAAATAATTTTAAAAAAACTATCTTTTATGATTATAATAAAATAAAAAAGGACAGATTAATGCTAGTTAAATGTTGTTATTGTCAAAAAGAAGATGAAATACAAGATAGTGAATTTTTAAGACTATCTAAAAAAATTATAATCATTTTTGTTCAAAAACATGTATGTCGTTATCAAAGATGATTTATATAAATAAAAAATGTAAATATTGCAATTGTTTATTCAAAACAAATAAATCAAACAAATCATATGAACATTTTTGTTCTATTGAATGTGAAATAAAATTCATCAACAGTTTAAATATAATAAATAGCACATGTATGATCAAATTGTGTGAAATTTGCAATAAACCGTTTATTTCATTTAAAAAAGAAGCTAAGTTTTGTTCCAGTAAATGCAAAAGAATTAACAAACACAACAATAATCAAATTGTTTTAATTTGTAAAGGATGTAATTGTGAGTTTTCAACATTTAATAGAAAACAAAAATATTGTAGCATTTATTGTGGCAGTAAAGAATCTGTTAAATTAACAAATTTTGGGACAAAAATTAGACCAAATAAAACTTGGAATAAAGGATTAACAGCTCAAACGAATAAAACAATAGAAAAAATGGCACAAAATCAAACAGTCACATTGTTAAATGCGTATAAAAATGGTACAATAAAATCAATATCAAAATATGATGATGAAAAATACAACAATACATCTCATACAGTTAGATCGAGTTGGGAATTGAATTTTGCTAAAATATTGATGTATTTAAACAGAAAATACGAATATGAACCAACGCCATTTTTATTATCAAATAATAGATATTATATACCTGATTTTTATGATTATAAAAACAATTGTTATTATGAAATAAAAGGAAGATGGTATGAACAAGGTAAAGAAAAATTCAATTTATTTATTAAAGAATATCCACAAATAAGAATAAAATTGATCGATAAGAAAAAATATAAAAGAATAATATGCTTTTTTAAAAAGAATATTGAATTTATTAACAATAAAACATTGAAAAAATAATTTGCATTTAATTATAACAAAATATAACGGTCATCAACCACCCATTATATATAAAAAGTTTTTTGTTTTAAAAATATATACTACCTATTAATAGGTAGTATTTTTTTACATTATTAAATTATTTTTATTGGAGAAATAAAACAATTAGTAGGTGAAAAACAATGCCAAGAACAGTCGTGCAACCTTATCAACTTAATTTAAATAAAAACAATTTAATTCAAATATTAGGCAATACAGGAAGTTTTATTGATTGTGGATGTGTAATTGATGGAATGGATATAACTAATAATACAGGGTTAAATGTAAACATTAGTAAAGGTGATGTATTATCAGAAGAAACAGTAATCAATGTAAATAATACTTTAAATTTTTCTTTACCTTCCAGACAAGCTAGTTTGATTTTAATGGATAAAGCAGGGAGTCTATCTTCTATTCAAGCTCAATTGCCTAATTTAAATTCAAATACTTTATATGCTTGGAAATTTAACAATAACACTAATATTACACCACTACAAGGCACAATTAACATGAATGTTAATGGAGTTGTTAATAAAGTAGATGGCTGGTTAGATTATAGTGTACAGGGTAATAATGGCTATTATATATCTAATGCTAATATATCTATTACTGGAACTTCTGAAAGAGAAATAAATATTTTATATACACATAATGGATATGGTAGTGCTGGTTATAATATCTTATTTGGATATGGTAATTACGCAGCTAATAATGGTTTTTTTGGATTAGCATTTAATGCAAGTAATAAGATTTATTTTGCATCTGGTAATAGTAGTTTTACTAATACAAATTTCACTATGAATCCCGGTGATACTTATTTATTAAGTTTAAGTTATGTAAATGGCAAAGTTATTTTTAAAGTAAATGGATTTACTTTATTTACCAAAACACAAACATTAAATACTCAAAGTGGCTTAATGTATGTATTAAAATCTCCTAATATTTCTTATTATTTAAATGGTGTATTGCATTATTTAGAAATAAGAAATAAAGCCTATACTGAAGATGAATTAGCAACCATAAGCAACAAATTATTATTACCTTGTACTGTAAATGGAAATAGTTTATATAATACATTGAATTGTAATAGAAAAGCAGTATTAGGGTTTATAAGAACAGGTAGCAGTAATGTCGTATTAATAAATGATTCTGATTTAGCTTATGGAAGAAACAATAGTGTTGGTAGAGATAATAGAAAAAGATTTTTAGGTTTCCAATATGCTACAACAAATCAAACGATATTATTTCAAAACCCATTTGCAACGGTAAATATTGAACCTGATATGATCTTTTCTACAGATATAACATTAGAAAAAAGCATAGGTGTACAAACAACAAATGCAAATGGATTTATGGTAACAGAAATTACACCCTTTAATATTACCATAAAAACTGGAACATCGGCATTATTAGAAAAAGCATTTAGTCCTACAGGCGTAGCGTTAACTACTGGCTATATAGGATTATTTGTTGGAGTAGGTGATTAAGGATATGTGGTATAATGGTATTACATCTGTATTACAAGAGTCTCCACCTTGGGGAGAAAATAAAATTACAGAAGAATATAAACAAATGTTTTATAGCGAATGGCGAGAAGTAGATGAAAGTTATCGTATTAGTATTGTTTTAGAAAATTTTAAAAAAGAGCGCATAAACGAAATAAATAATGATTGTAAATTGGAATTAGTTTCAGGTATTTATTCAGATGCACTTGGTGAAATGCATCGATACGATAGTGATATTGAAGATCAAATGAATTTTCAACAAGCATTAGCTATGGCACAAATGAATTATGATATTTGGTTAAATTCACATAATACATGGTTAAAAAATAAAGAAATTGACCCTAATTATAGTGAAACAGAGCCAGTAGAAGCAACAGTATTATATAGAATTTGGGATACAAATGATATAACAAAAAGTTGGTATCCACATACATACAATAAATTTTTACAAGTTTTAAAAGATGGTGCAATACAAAAAGAACAATTATTATATAAATGTTCTGTATTAAAAAACCAAGTTAGTGCGGCAACAACAATAGAAGAAGTAGACGCAATAATGTGGGTATAAAAAATATAAAAACACTACAAAAAAAGTAGTGTTTTTATATTGCTTTTTTGTAAATAATAAAGTACAATACAAAAAGAAATAAAAACTAAGGGAGTGCTTAAAATGAGTGCAGAACGAGAAATTTATATGGAGTACATTAAAGAATTTATCCGTGGTGAAAAAACAACAATTTTTAAATTTTGTTTAAAAAAAGATATAGATAGCGAAAAAATGAAAGGATACATTGCTAGATTAAAACATAAAGATAAAGAATTATATAAACAATACTATGAATTTGTTCATAGTGATAAGCGTTTAAAAGAAATTATGGCTTTATATAATCAATCTAAATTTAATAGTCAAGAATTTTTATTAAACAATCCTGATATATCCAAAAAAGATTTGTTTAGAGCAAAAATGAAGTATAGAAATACATTGATTAAAAAAGGCAAACAAGAATGCACTAAATCTGTAAAATTAATCAATAAATTCATTAATACTCATAATGATTATGAAAGTTTTCATAAATTTTGTATTACAGAAAACAAAAGACCTTATGATTTGTTATATTATATTGTTTTTAAATTAGAAAATGAAGAATTGCGTTCAAAATTATTAAGTTTAATCAATAAAGAAGATACTCCAAAAGAACAAGATTCTACAAAAAAAATCAAATCAATCTATTTTGCATTTTTAATTAAATTTATTGAAACAAAAAAAATCAATAATGAATTAAGTCCAACTGATTTTTGTAGAAAAAATAAAATTGACACAACTAAGTTTTTCAAATTTGTTAGTGGATTGAAAGATTATAAATGTGTACCAAATGAATACTACGAATACATTCAATTAACAAAGAACTCATAACTTCTTAAAAATCATTTTTTTATTTACTTTTGTTCGAATAAATGATAAAATGATAAAAAAAGGAGTGATAGGCAATGGAAGATAATATTCCTTTGTATTTAGATTTGGTAAAATCTTTAGTTAGTAATAAAAAACTAACTGTTTGCAAATTAGCTATTTCAAACAATATCAAAGAAGGTCGCTTAAAATCATTTATCAAGAATGATTTAAAAGATATAGATATTGACTTATATAATCAATATCTATACAAAGGTAATATTGAAAAGCAAAAAAAAGAAAACCTTGTACGTGATTTTGTTAATAGTAATGAAACATTGAAAAACTTCAAAATAAATAACAATATAAGTCATTATGAATGGAACTTGGCTTTAATTTCTGTAAAAGCAAACAACAAATCATTATATCAAGAATATATAGTCAAACCTAAATCTAATCTCAAAACAAGTTTATGGAGTAAAAAACCATTATCATTAAGTGACATTGTTATTAAAGTAATAAAAGAACATTTAAAAACTAAGGATAGCATAGTGTTTTTAGCTAACAAATACAATGTTAAATCAAAAGCCATTTATGATTTTATCAGCAATCATCCTAAACATCGTTTTGTAAAATTGTACAAAAAAAGCAAACAACAAAAAAGCATTCCTAATCATGATAAGAAAGAACAAAAATCGCCATTAATTGAAAATCAAAAAACAAAACTTTTATCTATTAAACAACAAGAAAAAATAAAAATAATTGAAGATTATCTTGATGAAAATGTAAATGAATTCTTTATGTCTTTTTGTCAAAAAAACAACATTCTAGCGCAAAGTATGTATAGTTTTATCAATAATATGCTAAAACAAAATATGTATTTAGATTTAATACAAAGATATAAAGAAAAGAATTCACAATTTAAAAACAAAAATAAAAAGAAACCGCTTTTTCATGAAAGAATAAAAATACTTGAAGACTATCTTGATGAGAGTGTAAATGAGGATTTTACATCTTTTTGCGATAAAAAAAACATTTCAAGAAGAAACATGTACAACTTCATCACTTGCATGGTGCAAAAAAATTTACATTTAGATTTAATACAAAGATACAAAGATAAAGTTTCGTTATTTCAATATGCTGGCAGACCAAAAGAGTCAGATGTGCAACAAAAAACAAAAATAAATATCATTGAAGATTATCTTGATGAAAGTGTAAATGAAAGTTTTACATCTTTTTGTCAAAAAAACAATATTTCAGTAAGCAATATGTACAATTTTGTGTTTAGATTGGCAAAACAAAACAACCACAGTGATTTAATAGCCAAGTATAGAAAAAAATGCTTAATGTTTAATATTATTGAAAAAAGAAAACAATTAACTATTAAAAACGAACCTGAAATTATAAAATTCATTGAGGATTATATCAATGAAGATTCTCGTGAAAATTTTGCATCTTTTTGCAAGATAAGAAATGTTTCAGTACAAAGTATGTACAATTCCATCGGTAATATGATGAGAAGCAATAAGCACCCAGAATTAATCAAAAAATATAAGGACAAGCAATTGTTGTTGCACAACAAACTTGCTTTAAAGCAAGAATTAAAATCAAATTTAAAATCAAACCCTGATATGACATTAAAAGAGTTTTGTGATAAATATGATATAAAATAAGTGCCGATTGGCACTTATTTTTTTATCACTAAAAACCCCACCTTTGTTTAGGTGGGGGTAAAAATGTTCACTTACTATATTCTTTTCTAACAGTAGCAATTAATTTATCAGAACGTGTATCCCTTCCGTTAGGATTGCGAATAGTTCCCGGTGGCAATCCTCTGGTTTTTTCAAAACTTCCAACAGTACAATCAGAACGTACTTTACGAACCATTACTTTTCCCCCTTATTGTTGAAATGTAAAATTAAAACCGGAAAAACTAGCACTTTTATATTTTGACTTTTTCATTTCAGAACCAAAAATAACACCTAAACATCCACCAGCAACTAAATATAGCAACGGCAATTTAATCACTTCCTTCCACTATAAGATAACTTACTGCTGAACAAACGCAAAATCCCAAAATAAACCACGGCATGATAAATATTCCCCCTCTTTGCATATACAGAATAATTTTATCATATTTATATATATATGTCAATGAAATTATTTTGTGTTTTTTGTTTTAAAAACATATATTTACTCTATTTCTAAAGTAAATACATAAAATAGGTGGGAGTAAATAGTGAATAGATATCAATACGATTCTACCTACAATAAAGATTGTAGTTTTACAAGAATTAAATTTGGCTATGATATACCTGTTTTAGAAACAGAGCTAAATGATATACAAGTAATGCAAGAGAATCAACGAACTTCTCTTGTTAGACGTTTAATTCCTAGTGGCTTTATTGAATTAATTCAAAAAGAATATAAAAATATAGAGCCAATTATATTTAACCCTGTTCATAATGGTGCTAAACAAGAAAATAAAATAGCTATCGCACCTGCAAGAGCATTTGTTAATGGTTATGAATTAACATTATCAGGAACATTAGAAAATGAATACGTTTTAATTGACCTAGGACAAGCACCAGAAGAAGGTGTAAGAGAAGATTTAGTTTTCTTAGAAACATGGTTTGAGTTTTTAGATCATGAAATGAGTATTAAAAAAGATGGATATCATATTGGTGATGATTTAAATTACTCTATAGTAGATAAACGAATTAATTCTCCAACGAGTCAACGAGTAGTTTTAAAATGGAATATCCGCACAGTACAAAATGTAGATTTCAATTATTTTAAAAATGGATTAGGATTTGAAAGTAATTTAGTGTTTAATCCTATTTATGCAGAAGCTAATGGCAAATTGAAAAAAATGGATAAAAATTTAATTTATATGAGTGCTAGTAATGAAACTTATAAAAATTGTGACTTTTACTGTGATGATAATTTATATGTTGCCAATAGACCAAATACTAACTTAACCTCTTCTACTATTTATGGTAATTATATTTTTGCTATACCACTGTTTAGAATAAAAAGAAGAAATAAAGGCAAATATTCTTTATCTAATTTTAATGGTTCCAATCAATATAATAATTTGCCTGTTTCTATTGAAAATGGCGATTTAAATGATGTTCGTCCAGATGGTTTAAGTTATAATTATATTAATCAATTTGATATTATAGATTTAAGAAAAAGAATAAATATTAAAGAATTTAATAATGATTATTATTTAAATAAAGGATTAAAACAATTATTTACAGGTGAATTACAAACAAAAGACACTAATCAATTGCGTAGATTGCAATTTGGAAATACTAAATTAAACTATACAGATAATAATTATATTGTTTTTGTAAATAGTTTTAATCGTTCAATAAAACCATATTTAGCTAATAACCCGACTCCACAATATAGTGCTACAGGTGATGGCAATTTAATCTATAGAGATAATATAAGTGGTTATGGATTATTATTAAATGGTAAAAATGAAATTGTTTGCCAATTACAAGATTTAGATATGAATGCTGGCACAATAGATTTTTATTTACAACCTGATTGGAATAGCCCAGATAATTGCAAACAAACTATTTTATCTTTATTAGATGCTAATGATAATTTAGTATTAAAATTTGAAAAAATAGATTCTCAAATGATTTTGAATATATATGATGATGTAAATAGTACATTTGTTAATAAAATTTATGTAGATTTAAAACAAAAATTATTATTAGCAAAAGAAACTTATCATATGCGTATTAGTTTTTCTACTTATTTAGGTATGGCATTTATTTATTTAAATGGAAAAATGATAGGACAAGGAACACATTCTAATATTCAATTAATACCTGCTAAGATAAAATTTGGTGCAATAGAAACTATCGAAAATGGTTGTGTAATTGAAGAATGTATTGTATATAAAAAAGTTTACGAAGAAATTATTACTACTAATGAATTATCATATATTAATAATGCTTATTGGGGGAATATTCCTAATGATGTTATATACGGTAATAGTTTATTACAATCATCATTTAATGGTATTATTAGAAATTATCAAGATAATGAAATCATACAAGAAAATACTGTTTTTAGATTGGCTAATGAATCATCAGATAGTAATTCAAAATTTACTTTTTATATACCCGAAGGAAAAACATTAATAGGTACTCCTATTGTATATAAAGAAAATGGTGAAATATTAACAGGTACATGGACAACAGTTAGTAATAATGAAATGTTTTTTATATCCAACATTCCACAGTTACCATTTATTTATATTAAATTTGATTTAAAAATTCCTGCTGGTAGTGGTGGAAGTGATGTGCCTAATGAATTATTAAAAGCTGGTTTACAATTAGAGAATGGTAAATTCCAAGAAATTTCTTTTCACCGTAAACATGTATTAGAGCCTAGAAAAATAAATTATTTAAAACCAAGACGTGTAAGTAATAAAGTTGATTGTGCATATGATTATTCACTTAATAGAGAAAATAACAATGCATCTGCAAGATTATTACATTATTATTTAACTGGTAATAATACTAATGTTTATAGGATTGCAAAAGAAGTATATGGATATCCAGTTTTAGGTATTCAATTTATAGAAAATAATAAAATAGTCAAATTGAAAAAATATGATACTTATATAGAATTTGAATTATTAAATAGTGTTGGATATGGCGAAATAGTAAGTATTCAAATTGTATTAGGTGGAATAGTATTTGAATATGAAACACAAACTAAAACATTAATACATGATATTCATAGAACGCATTTATTAGAAATAACTGGTAACGGAACAGATAATGTTTTCACTATACCTTGTTTTACAGGTGGTAATTGTGGAATATTAAAATCTACTATGGGTTTTATTGACAACATATATGATCAATGGGGTAAAATAAAAGAAACTAAAAATCATAGAGTAGCATATTATAATGATAGTATGTTTTTCACCACTACTACATATGACCCTGTAACCAGTGAACCAACAGGGACAAAAACCGAATTAATCACATATGAAGTAGATCAAAATAGTTTCGGAACACCATTTATAACCATTACATTTAACATTAAACCACCAACAGGTGTAAAAGTTACTGTTCCAGTATTAACATCTTATCACCCAAAAGAAACAGATATTGTTTCTATTTGGTATAACCATATTCCGTATCAAGGTTTATTAGGTGTGAAAGAACAAAAAATTAAACGCATATCAGATTGGAAATACTTTATTACTACATTAAGTTCTGGTAGTAATGTATTAAAATTTGATGAAAATAACATTTATTCATTAAATAATTTAATCAATAGATTACCGGGAGGTAAAGTTTATTCTTATTTAATGGATGGTGACAAAATAAAGCTCAATCATTTATTAGATACATTAAATAAATCAGATGTTAATTCTGAATTGTTATTTGTAAAAGATGTTGTAATGGCAAGTAAAGAAAATATGTTTGATAATTATTTTACTGAATTAGAAACAGATTACATTGTTTCTAAAAATGCTGAGAACTATCAAGATGGTATTTTAAATATTAACAAAAACATTAGATTGTATTTTCCTGATTTATCAGAAGATATAACCAAGTATTTAGGTATGGCAAGTTTAGTGCTTACGGAATCAGGCGAGATTATGTTGTTTATAATTGGCAATTTTGAAAAAACTGCTGATAAAGAATGTTTATTAATTCCTACATATGGTGATTTATTTAGATTAAAAGACATTCCTACTATGATACCAATAAGAGAATAAAAGGAGAGAAAAAAGTGATTTTAAAATATTTATTATGTGATGATTGGTTTATTTATTCTTATGACCCAGAAACAGGTAAAGTATATTATTTGAATACTGAAATGTGGCCTGAATGGGATATGTTTTCTGATGATGAAATTCAACAACCTAATGCTGTAGAGATGTATATGTTGCCTATTGCATTAAGCAAATACTGGAACACTAAAAGATGGAATTACGCTGATACAACTATTGATGAAGATGAAGATTTGAAAAAATATGCTTCAAGTGAAAATCGTATTGTTGAACAATTAGTTAATGCTGTTAAGGCAATTGGTGGCATTCCACTAGAAAGTTATAGTTCAAATAATGGTGGATTTTTGGCTTTTTCGTTAAACGAAACCGGATATGTTGTTAATATAGAAAAAGATAAAAATTATGATTTTTTAAATGAAAAATTATCTTCTAATCGCATTTTACAACGTATTGTTTCTGCGAAGAAAAAAGAGTAACACATGAAAAGATTAAAAAAAGTAGCATTTAATTCAACATTGGTAGTTGTAGATGTGCAAAAAGATTTTAGCAATTTTTTTACAGAAGAATATTTAGAGTCTTTAGAATCATATGTCTCTCAATTTCCTAGAGTAATTGTTGTAGTTGATGATAATAGTGGTGATACAGATATTCCTTATTTTTTAAAAAACTGTGCTACTGATGTTTTATATAAATCATATGGTGGTTTTGAACAAGAATATATAGAAGAATTAATGGAAGATGGGGAAATTGAAATCATTAAAGAAGATGAAGTATATAAATATGGTGAAAATCTTATTGTTCCCGGTAATGTGCATGAAAATTTTTTAGTACCATCAGATATGGTAGCAGTTTTTAAAGAACTACAACAAGTAACTATTGTTGGTGGAGCAGATCAAGAATGTTTAGATGATGTTGAAAACGCATTGCAACATTTAAATGTAGAAGTAAAAAGAAATAATAATTTGATTTATAGTTTTTCAAATAAAAATGAAAATTATTTAAAAGAGGATTACCATTGGGTAAAACCATAAAAGTTGTAATAAAATTGAAACAGCTCTTTTATATCAACAAGTTTGATTAAAAAAATTTTTTGATATTAACTAAAAACATACTATTGACTTAAAGTGAAACCTATGTTACAATAATAAATGTAAATATGATATGCACCATATTTACTACTTATAACCTTCTTTGTGTCCATATTTGAGCTTACACGCTCTACAAAAAAGCTAATCTTAATTGATTAGCTTTTTTGTTTATTAAAACAAAATTAATTATTATAATAAAATATAGTATTTAAATTAAAAGGAGATTAAAATTTTGGCAGGTAAAACTAATTGGGCAGATAATTTTAATAAATTGGTAGAAGTACAATATGATAAAGTTGATTCAAATAAATATTGGGTTTTTGCATTAGAAGAAAATAAAAAAAGTGGAACATTAAATATTAATTTTAGGGAATGGCAAAATCCTACAGAAAAAAACGAATATAACGGGCCTACAAAAAACGGTTTTGTTCAAGGTATTAGAAGTAAAGAAGATTTTGATGAATTTAAAAAAAATATATTAAAGTTTTTTGAAGAAGCAGAAAAAATGTTTTAAAACAAAAGCACACCTTAATTGGTGTGCTTTTGTTTATTTAAGTAAACGTTCTGCAACGACTACTCTATATTCTTCTGGAACATCTTCTTCTAAAGTTAAACGTCCAGCCTTTACTAAATATACATAAGCTTTAATTTTCCATTCAATCAAATCCATAATTAATTATTACCTTTCAATTTTTCTATTTCTTGTGATAAAGCCAATATAGCCTCCCACAAATCTGCTTTTTCTTTATCAACTAATGGTGTTATAATATTTGTTTTTATTTCTTCTTGTTTTTCTACTATAACTTGTCTTGTTACATCAACTTTTCTTTTATTAGGGTTGTTAATGCAATCATTATAACATTCATTATCAATAATTATAAATGGTTGAGGTATTGATTTATATTCTATAAAGTCTGGATAATAACCTAATATATCACCTGTTAAAATATCGTAATTTACTTTATACATTTCAGTAGCTTCTCCTTTAATATCCAAATGCAATAAAATGTGCTTTTTGCGTTCCATTAATAGCCACTACAGCCATTTGTGCTATTTTACAAGTTGTATTAGTAAAATCACAAGCACATACAGGAGCTGTGCCTAATCCAGATTCACCACCAGCAATAACTTGTAAACAAGTGCTAGGAAAAGCAATTGGGAATGTAACAGTGACTGTTGATGAATTAGGTGGCAATGTAACTGTACCCCATTGCATAATTAATCCATTTGGTAATATTTGATATCCATTATAACTTAATAACGATTCAAATTGTCCTAATGTGACTACATCATCACTTTGTTCCGCTGGTAATGCTTTGATTTGATTTAATCCATATTTATAAGATAACATTTCAACAATATAGCCATTTTTATCTGTTACAACTTCTCCAATAAACACTCTTGATTTTTCCTCAAAAATGCCATTGTTAAAATATTGTGTAATGCCTTTATATGAATCATATATATTTAAATCATTACAAATTTCAAACATTCTCATATTCGCTACAGACAAATGAACATTTGTAACACTTGTTCCATCAATTCTTGTATTAGAGTTACAAATTATACGCCAAAAACGTGCTGAACGGCTTTCTGGTAAGAATAATACCACATCCTCAGATGATGTTCCATTGGTAATTAAAACATCTTGCCAATCAATGCCATTTAATGAATTTTGAATTTTAATAGTAGTTGTTAAGAAACATAGTTTACATTTTATTAATCTTATATGTTTATTAACACCAAAATCATAACCTATATACCTTGTATTAAACGCAGTATTTATTTCACTTCGCCAAATTTTTTCTTGTGTTTGATTGAATGCAAATTCTTTTGCATCATCGTTGGATAATGAACCACTAGCAATAGCCATACCACCAACACAAAGATTTTCTGAAAATATAGGTAGAATATTATCTTTAGTAATAATGTTTCTAGTAGATAATAATTGGTTCATTTCTATTTTTACAACTTTCCATACAGAACCATTTATTAACTCTATAGTATTACTGTTAGCTAATATACGAATATATTGTGTGTTAATAGTTGGAAAATTTAATGTGTTTTTACCTATTGTTAAATTATTGAATGCAACACTATCTATCCAAGTATTTCCATCATATGAATATTGAATCTTTACACTAGATATAGCGTGTTTAGATAATAATGATTGGAATAATTCAATTCTATTAATAGATTTAATAGCTTTAAAATTATAACCTATCCAAGCACCTAAACAATTTCCATCACCATATCCTTTTAATGGCGCAAAACTAGTATTTACATTATCATCAAAAGCATATTTGGCAAAATAATTATCATTAATACTAGAACTATAAAGTGCAGGTGGTGAACTAATTACTAAACCATCAACACAAAGATTTTCACTATAATTAAAACTATCAAATATCATTGAATTAGAATTGACAAAAACCAATTCATACATTTCAATATTATAAATTTTCCATGCACTATTTTCATTAGAAATAATAGTATTACTATTAGCCAAAACACGAATGTATTGTGTATTAATAGTTGGAAAATCAAATGTGTTTTTACCAATAGTTAATCCATCAATAACAACATGATCTAACCAAGTGTTACCATCAGATGAATATTGAATTTTAACACTAGACACACAACCATCTAAAGAAGAATGTTGATGTAATAATATTCTATTGATCTTTTTTGTGGAATTGAAACTATAACCAACATATAAATCTTTACATGCACCTAATGGTTGTGGTGATGGACAATATAATGTAGTATCATTTCCATCAAAAGCGTAATTTAATAAATATTGTGGTGCAGGTGGCTGTGCAACTGGCGAACCAATAGGTGTTCCATTAACACAAACATTTTCAGTGTAATAAAATGCTTGGATTTTATTATGCATAGTAACACTTGCAACATTGAAGTTTTCTACTTTATTACTAATTCCATTAGTTTGTGTAAGACTATTGCCTATAATTCTCCAATAACGAGCTTTAATATCTTTTTCAATATATAATTCATTTTGACCATTAACAACATTATATATTCCTATATCTGTCCAATTGGTTGCATTATTAGAATATTGAACTTTAACAGAATTAGAAAATGAAACAATATTAATACAAATTTTATTTATTGTTTTTTCTATGCCGAAATCATAACCAATATATCTTGTGTTATATTCACTGTTATTTTCTGATTTCCAAATAGTAGTAATAGAATTATCAAATGCGTTATTATTAATACTGCCTGTATAATTACCACTAGAAATTGCAGTTCCACTTATACAAAGGTTGTTACTATATTCTATAGTATTATTTAAATCAATCTCTACATATTCCATCATCTCAATTTCATCAACTACCCAACGACCAAGACTTAATCCTTTCGTTGCTAATAAACGCCAATAAGAGTAACTTTTATTCATAAACGGAATAGAGATTTCAAAAACACCAATAATTGCAGTATTACCATAATCAGGCATAATAATTTCTTTAGTAGCATTTGTCCAATTAACACCATCATTAGAACATTGCACTGTAAAACAAGGCCAATAATTAGTCTGATTATTAGAGATTATCATTTTTCTAATAGATTTTGGAGAATCAAAACGATAACCAATATAAGCATTGTTTGTTTGTGGAATAGGTGTTCCATCACCTTGACTACATTGCCAAAATGAATTTTGTTTCATAAATGCATTTCCAGCAGGATAACCACTGTAATCACCACCAGAAATAGCTAAACCATTTGAACATAAATTACCTGTATAATATCCTTGTTTAAATCCTTTTGATTTAGTTGTAGAAGATGTTTTTTGTATTTTATTTACAGTGGATTTTAATGATATAAGATCACTCTTTTCATCATAATCAGCATAAATATAATTTGTTTGATATGCTTCATACATTTCAATTTCTTTTACATACCAAGCAACAGGAGTTCCATTACCGTTTTTGGCATTGGAGTTCGCCATTATACGCCAATATTGATGTTCACCCACTGGTGATACATAGATATAATTTACGCCAACAGTAGTGCTATAATCACCAACATTCGTCCAGCTAGTTCCATTGTCAGAATATTGAATTTTAACTGATGTTACATATTCATTAATGGTATCATGTACTAATTTTATTTTACGAATACGTTTTTTAGTGTTAAAGCCGTACCCAATAAAAGCGGTATTGATACATGAATTAGCATCAATATTACTACGCCAAGCGCCTGCTTCACTTGACCCATCAAAAGCCATAATATTTGAGTAATTTACAATATCTCCACTAGAAATAGGTGTTCCACCGATACAAAGATTGTTACTATATTTTTTAGGTATAGTATAATCACTTGTATTGATTAACGCTGTATTAGTTTCAAGTTCAACTTTTTTAATATGTTCTTTTGGTTTAGCGTCATCCCAACCATTAGCAAAAGATATAATTGTGCCTGATTTAAGTGAAATCTTATTTCCATTAATTTCTAAACATTTTGGATTATTATCTTTTGAAATATCACCAAATAAAACTGTATTTCTAATAGTAGAACTACTATCAATATCAGTTAATAATTTACCGCTTAATGCAGGTAATCCAGCTTTAGTATTTCCTACATCTATTACATTAACAATATTACCAGCTTTATTTCCTTGACGTAAATCACGAATTACCCATGTAACACTACCATCAATAATAGTTTGCCCAATCACAGTAGGCCAAGTTGGTTCTTTTAAATCAGTAGTTCCTTCTTCAATACACTCTAAATAAGCATAACTAGGTAATGTATTGGAAAATTTAATGTCACCAATATGATAATAAGTTAATGATTTACGCATTTTAGCTTTATCAAATTCTAAAGCATTACTTAAATCTTTATCCACAGTAGCATTTTTTACAGCTTTAATACAATAAATCATAGTAATGTTTTTTGGTCTAGTTTCTATTCCATTGGTTCTTAATTTCATTTGACACGCACTAGCACTACCTGCATCGCCAGTATCTATTTCACTAGACCAAGAACCATCAGTTGGCATACTCCATGTTCCTGTTGCATCAGAAGTGCCTTGACTCAATGCTCTAGCTTCAATTTGAGTGATTGAATTTGAGTTATCACCTTGAAAAGAACCAGCAACACTACCACCACGAATAAAATCTACTATTTTAGGTAATCTAAATGTTAGATTGTTATCACCTAAACTAAATAAACCTACAGATGATTGTATGTTTGATTTTTCTATCCATTCTTCATCTGTAACCAATGGTGCATTAGATTGCACCCATTCCCAAAGATCAGTATAGTCATCTCTATTGACTAAATCACCCTTATCGCAAGCTAACCATCCATTAGGAATATTGTTAACTAAAAATGGAATAATAGTACCAAGTTCAACACCTTCACTAATATTATTACCAGAACCACTACTAGTTAATAAATCACAAACTTGCCATTGAGTAGTATTATCATCAACCCATTGTCCAATAGTCCATTGTGGTTCTATAGTACCAGATAAACCATTTTTAATACATTTTATATATTTTAATTCACTATTTGTAGAAGAAAAACAAATGTCATTAACAATATAATCAGTATTTGGTTGCCATAATTTTAATCCTAAATATTGTGAAGCAGAAATCATACCAACTTCTTTTGGAGTAATACTATAGGCTTTAACACAATAAATCATAGAAATATTTTTAGGTCTATTTTCATCAGCGGTAGGAACTACTCTAGATGCATCAAATTGTGCTAAATATCCGTCATAAGTTGAACCACTTATACCAGCTTGACTACTATTAACAACCTGTGTAAATGCGCCACTTGAAGAATTGCTTATAGTTGGGCTTGTATTGGTTGTACCAGTAATATTTCTAATGGCATCACTTTGATAATTACCAGCAATGTTTCCACCACGAATAAAATCTACTATTTTAGGTAATCTAAATGTAGAAACACCATCTCCTGTACTATAAAAACCTACTGATGATTGTGTATTTGATTTACTTTGCCATTCAGATTCACTAACTAATGGTGCGTTTTTTTGTACCCAACTCCATAATGCAGAATAAGTAGTTCTGCTAACCAATAAGCCACTATCACAAGCCAACCAACCTTCTGGTACAGTGGTAGACAGATGTGGCATGATTGTGCCAATCTCTATTCCACCAGTGCTTTCAGATAAGCTTCTGATTCTCCATTTAGTAGTATTGTCTATTATAACTTGTCCTATAATCCAATCAGGTTCCACTGATGAACTATTACCATCTTGTAAACACTCCAAATAACAACCTTCTGGCAATTTATTGGTAAAACGAATATCTCCAAGTTTGTATTGAACATTTGCTTTCCATATTTTACGACCAATATAATCAAGAGAAGATAAGTATTTACTATCTACATTATCATCAGAATTTGAATTATTGTTATATAAATTTGACAATTTATCTATAACTGCAATATCTACTCGATCATTTTGATTTAACGCAGTAACAAAACTAGCGATAGTAGCAATAATGGTGCAAATTTGACTTTTACCATTATTATTAACTTTCATTAATAAATGGTCATTTTTTAATGCATAATAATTTTCTGTAATAAGAAAATCGTTTATATTAACAACTATTTGAGAAGTAGATTTTCTAATAACAACTGGCAAAACAAATTCTGTTTGTCCTTGTGTTGCTATAGTAGTCATGGTGAAAAAACCTTTTTCATTTTGATTTTTTGGAATGAAATTTATTTCTTTAACTTGATTGTCATCAGTAAAAACAAATTCACTAATATCACCTTGTTTAATTTTTCGATTATTATTGTTATACAGTTTTAAATTTGAATTATTATTAATTTGTCGATTAGTGTTCCATTGTACAACAAAACATTTATCAGATACACCAATAAATGAATTTAAATTTTCATCACCATTAACTATGTAATAATCATTATCATCATCTATTTCGATAGACCCATTGTTAGAATTAACAGTTTTTGGAATAGTATCGGGGATTAAGGATAAAAAACTATTATCAATAATAGAAAGATTACCTATTTTAATTAATGACACATTTATTCAACTCCCATTTTATATAAAACCACCAAATCATATTGGTGGTTTTTAATATATGAACTTATCTCTATTTTAAAAATAAGTAAACTATAATTTTTTATAAGAAAAACTCCCTAGTTTTTTAAAAAACTAGGGAGTTTAATTTTATTCTAATTTCCAAATTTCCATTGTAGAATAAATTTCCGGTACATTACTAATATTACTCATTACACCCATAGCTGTTATTGCTGTTTGATTTTGACCGCAATAATGTTGTAATTCAAATGTTTTGGTTTCACCTATGGTTATCTTTGTAGTAACAAAAGAATATGTTTGTATACCATCTGTAGATGTAGTAAATGAACAATTTTCAGAAGTACCATAAGCAATAGTAATATTATCTGTAATGTTTTGCAATCTACTTTTGTGCATATCGACATGACAAGCAGGAGTAGCGGCTTTAATAATATAAGTACCTACATTTAATGTAATTTGATTATTATTTAAAGTAACAAAATTATCAATATTGCATTTTACAGTATTTAAAGTCCTTGTTCTCCAATCACCTGCTACAAATGCACCACCACCTGTACCACTTGGTTTTTCATCAACAATATATGCAAATAATAATTTATTTTGTTTTTTAGCAATATCTGTTGCTAATGATGAAATATTTACAACACCTTGATTTAAAACAGTGTTAAAAGCTTTAACACAATATAACATTGTAATATTTTTAGGTCTAGTTTCTGCCTCACCAACTTCAGTAACAGCTTTATTGATTACTCCACCAATAGTATCATAAGTGGATAAACCTGTATGTGTTGCATTATCTACTTGATAATTAGAGTATTCTTGTTTATGAATATGAGTATGTGCTTTAAATGTATCACTTTGATAAGCACCTACTGTACTACCACCACGAATGAAATCCACTATCTTAGGTAATCTAAATGTAGTAGCACCATCACCTGTACTATAATATCCAATAGAAGTTTGTGTATTAGCTTTTGTTTGCCACTCAGTTTCGCTAATAAGTGGAGCATAAGTTTGTACCCATTCCCAAAGGTCAGGATAAGTAGTTCTACTAACTAGATCACCCTTATCGCAAGCTAACCACCCTTCTGGGGCAGTTTTAGCTAAATGGGGCATAACTATACCCACAGATAATCCACTATTATTGGTTAATAAATTAAACACTTGCCATTGGGTAGTATTATCATTTACTTTCTTACCAATAGTCCATTGTGGCTCTACAGTACCAGATAAACCATTTTTAATACATTTCATATATTTAATATCATTGGATGATACTGAATAACAAACATTGCCAACAGTATAATCTGCATTTGCTTGCCAAGAATTTAGACCTAATCCAATAGACGCTTTAGTGATATCATCAGTAGCTTTAATACAATAAACCATAGAAATGTTTTTAGGTCTATTTTCGTCAGCAGTAGGAACTACTTGTGATGCGTCAAATTTCAATCTACTAGCATCAGTTCCTACACCATTGCCAAGAGAATTATTGTTAGAAGTAGTAAATAATCCACTATCTTGTTTTGAAATTCCTACTCCAAAACTTATACTACCAGTAATATTTCTAATTGCATCACTTTGATAAACACCTGATACACTACCACCACGTACAAAGTCTACTATCTTAGGTAATCTAAATGTAGAAACACCGTCACCCGTACTAAATGCACCGATAGATGATTGTGTATTTGATTTGCTTTGCCACTCTGCATCTGTAATCAGTGGAGCATTAATTTGCACCCATTTCCAAAGATCAGGATAATCATCTCTACTAACTAGATCACCCTTATCACAAGCTAACCAATTTCTAGGTATCTTATTTGTTAAGTATGGAATAATAGCCCCTACTTCAATACCGCCACCACCAGAACCTGCACTATTTAATAAATCTATTACTTTCCATTCAGTAGTATTATCATCTACAATATTGCCAGAAATCCAGCTTGGTTCAATGTTTCCACTAATACCATCTTTTAAACATTTCATGTATTTTAATTCATTAGCATTTATTGCAAAACAAACATTACCAGTAGCATATTCGGTATTTGGTTGCCAAATATTTAAACCTATACTATTTGATGTATTTGATTTAAATGCTTTAATATAATAAACCATAGAAATGTTTTTAGGTCTAGTTTCAATATCTCCGGTATTTCCTGTGCCGGGATTCATATTATTATATATTCCACCATCAACAGCTATATAATTTGTTCCCCAATTATATGCTGGAATATTGTTTGAACCCATAGTGTGATTATGTGTTTTAAATGTATCATTCTGCCAAACACCAGCCGTATTACCACCACGAATGAAGTCCACTATCTTAGGTAATCTAAATGTAGAAACACCATCACCTTTACTAAATGCTCCTACAGAAGTTTGGATAGCTATTAAATCTTGCCATTCAGTTTCACTAATAAGTGGAGCATTAGATTGCACCCAATCCCAAAGGTCAGGATAATCACTGCGTTTAACCAGATCGCCATTATTACAAGCAAGCCATCCTTTAGGTGCTTTACTACTTAAGTAAGGTATAATAGTTCCTAAATCAACTCCATCACCAAAACTATTATTGTTAGGCTTTAACATATCAAAAACAATCCAACGGGTAGTTGCGTCATCTAATTCTTTATTTATTATCCAAATTGGTTCAGTATTTCCGCTAATACCATCTTTTATACATTTCATATATTTTAATTCATTGATATTAGCAGAGAAACATATATTACCTACTTTGTAATCACAATTTGGTTGCCAAATATTTAAACCTAATTGAGTAATTTTGTTTTTATTTTCTTTTGATTTAACGCAATATACCATAGAAATGCTTTCGATATAATCTTTTGAATCATCACCTGTACCGGGAGTAGAAGAATTTAATGGTGTAACTAAAGCAGGTGTTGTCCAAGTGTTTTTACCATCTAATGATGTAGAATGTTTCAAAACATTATTTTCAGAATAAAATGCTTCATAATTAGTTGTGTTTTTTGATACATTGATTAATATATCATCTTTAAATTGATCTAATAATATTGGACTATACCAATTTGATTTACCATTTAATGATTCTGAATAATAAATATTATTTAAGCTTTTAAACCACAATTTATATAAATTAAAATCTTTAATAACAGAACAAAAATCAATATTTTTAAATACATCATTACTTGCATTTTTGAAAACTGTTAAATAAATATCTTTTTTATTATATACAATATCCGTCAAACCAGAAGTGTCAATAGTTGTACTGTTTACATCAAATTTAACAGCTCCACAGGTTTTATCAGATTTTAAATATAAAACACTATAATATCCACTAGAAATATTAACAACATTAGTTAATGTATTTGTTAAATTATTATTAGATGAATTAACAACTGTTCCATCCGATTTTAATCCTACAACAAATCCAAAACCTGCGGCAACTGCGACAATATCTGTCCATGTAGATACATTTTGATTAGTAGATATACATGTGCCATCTGACTTTAAACCTATAACTGTTTTATCATAACCTGCGACAATAGAAATAACATCTGTCCATGTAGCAACATCATAATATGGCGTAGATACACAAGTCCCATCAGATTTTAATCCTATAATTCCATAAGTGTTTCCTGAAATAGCAATAATATCTGTCCATGTAGTAACGCTAGTAATATCAGAAACTACATTTGTACTTATTAAAACTGTTCCATCAGATTTTAAACCTGCTGTATAATTATCACCTGCACAAATATCTACAATATCTGTCCAAGCAGATACATTACATTTATTATTGGCATCATTTCCTGCATCTCTAGCAATAACAGTACCATCAGATTTTAACCCTACTACATGTTGATAACCAGCAGAAACTGCAATAATATTTGTCCAATTTGTAATTAAATTGTTTATAGTTGGATTTGTGCAAACTACAGTTCCATTTGTTTTTATAGCTATACCATAATATTTAACTCCAATAGTTTTTTGTGGAATTTGTCGTTTTACTATATTATTTGAATCCACAATAGAAATAGGCATTGACCAATTCGTTTTTCCATCTGGTGATTCACTATAGTAAACATTTGAAGCATATGGAATAGTTGAACCAGAGTTAGATGATGTTGGTATCATTGCAGTGGTTTTAATATTACTAAATCCACTTACATCAGATTGTGGAGAACCAGAAGTAACATCAATTCTAACAACAGTTCCATCAGATTTTATAGCAACTGCTTCATAATCAGAACCAGCAATTTCTATAATATCAGTGTAATTTTCACCTAATGCTAAATGATTACCAACTGACACTAAAGTACCATTTGATTTTAATCCTAAAATAAAATATCTTCCAGAAGCAATATCTACAATATCTGTCCAAGATTCGGCATCATATAATTCGGTTACTACAGAAGAATCAACAACGACAGTACCATCATTTTTTAATCCGACTTTTATACCACTAACACCTGCAACAACTTTGACAAGATTTTTCCAAACATTTTCATCACCAGTAAAATTACCTGTAGAAACGATTGTACCATCATATTTTAAACCTATAACCTCAGTTGCTCCTTGACCGCTACTAATAGATTTAATATTTGTCCATGTATTGAGTTTTGTACTAATTTGACCAGCAGAAATTATAGTGCCATCATTTTTTAATCCTATTGATGCATTATTAGTAACAGCAATATCAACAATGTTTATCCAAGAATCAACTAGATTTTTTCCATAAGCACCACCGGCAGAAATACAAGCACATGTGCCATCAGACTTCAAACCTAGCAACATCCCTGTCTCGCCAGATTCGCCAGCTAATGCTACTATATTTCTCAAACCTTCAACCATTGCTTTATAACCACTTTGTCCACCCATAAAATCATTACTGACAGTAACAGTATTATTGGATTTTATAGCCGCAACAAAATTTTGGGCTACAATGTTTTTTCTATATGAAAACTTTATTTTATTTAATTGATCAAATTTTAAAACACTATTATATCTTAAATTAGACCATGTTGATGTTTTTAAAGGATAAGTATTTATACTACTCATCAATGTCCCATCTGATTTAATACCTAAAACAGAATTTTGTAAAGAACATAGGCGTTTTATATTAGTCCAAGTTGGTACAGTACCAGAATATGTTCCTAAAGAAACACAAGTGCCATCTGATTTTATACCAGAAATTGTTTCATTATGAACACTAATATCTATAATATCTGTCCAATTTAACGCATTTAACATAGCAGGAACAGTTTTTCCTGCAATTACAATAGTGCCATCAAGTTTTAACCCTACAGTACAATTGGCTCCTGCCGCTATTTTTACAATATTAGTCCAATTTAAAAGATCACATTGATTATTTGTATTTAAACCAGTAGCAACACAAGTTCCATCTACTTTTAAACCAACAGTGTGATTATCTCCACAAGCAATTGAAACAATATTAGGCCAAGCAGAAACATTACCTTGTCCTTTAGTGTTATCACCAACAGTAACCACAGTACCATTAGATTTTAAACCTACTACATGTTGAAAACCTGAAGCAATAGCAATAATATTTGTCCAAGTAATTGGTACTATATTTGTATAATTAAAAACATTATCTACTAATACTGTTCCATGTCTTTGTAATCCAATGTTATACCCCGAACCAGATGCTACACTAATAATATCTTCCCAAGAATCAGATGCAAAACTTGTTTTTGTAGCATCAGAACAGCTTGCTAAACATTTACCATCATTTTTAATTGCGATAATATTTACTGATGAAGTTGCAATATAAGTATGTTCTTTTTTGTATTTATCAGGAACAGTAAATTTATTATTAAACATTTTTCTTGTTGTAGTAGCAAGATTATTCCAAGATGATACGTTGCCAGCATTATTGTAACCACCTGCAACAACCATAGTGCCATCTGATTTTAAACCCACTGTATGATATGCACCAGCACTAATAGCGACAATATCTGTCCATGTAGACACATTACATTGTCCAGCAGTATTTAATCCACAAGCTACTACAGTACCATCTGATTTTAATCCTACTGTATGATGATAACCAGCAGCCACTGCTACAATACCCAACCAAGAAAGTGCGTTATTATAATTGGTTTCCCCACCTGCAATACTCACAGTACCATCTGATTTTAATCCAACTGTATGAAAAACTCCACAAGCAATATCTACAATATTATACCAAAAATCAGTTTTCAAAATATTATAATTATTTATATCTGTACCAGTAGAAACAACAGTACCATCAAGTTTTAATCCAACTACATGATTAGACCCTTGATCTATTTTAATAATATTTTCCCAATTAGAAATGTTAATATTTAATACTTCACCAACATCACCTATTTTAATACAAGTGCCATCCTTTTTTACAGCAACAGCAACATCATTTGAATAAGACATTGATATATCAACTATTGTATCCATTACATTTGCATCATTAATAATATTTGCATTTTTACCAGTAGCTACAATACTTCCATTAGCTTTTACACCTACTGTAGTGTATGCACTTGCATCAATAGCAATAATATCATTCCATTGAGAAATATTGCCTTGACCATTATCATTTAAACCAGTGAATAGCACAGTGCCATCATTTTTAATTACTAAAGTAGTATCATAACCAGTAGCGATTAATTTGCTCTTATTATAAGATAATTGATTTGGTGTATTATTAATATTTGGATTATTGTTAGAATTAAACCACATTTTGAAATCATTATTATCTTTTATTATAGATGCTAATTTAATGTTATTAATATTGTTTAGTTTATTTTGATTATTATCAGTTAAAACAATTGGTGTACTCCATGATATACCGCTATCATTTGATTCACTATATAAAACAGAAGATGTATTATTGTTATAACCAGTAAACCACATTTTTAAAATTGTACCATCTAAAATAACTACAGGGTCTTGTGAATGAACAGAGTTTTCATTAATTGTCCCATTATTAATAGCCAATACAGGAACAGACCAATTGCTTATACCATCACTAGATTTGCTAGAATAAATTTTGTTATTTCCATTTTTACTATAATTAAACCACATCATATAACTACCATCACTTAATTGTAAAGTAGTTCCTTTTCCTTGTTGTGATTTAAATTTATTAATTAAATCATCTGTTGTACCACCAGTTCCAATAGCAATTTCATCTTTATTTACAGTACCAGCTTGTGTACCACCTTTAACATAACTTAAAATTTTAGGTAATCTAAATGTAGTAGTTCCATCACCTGTACTATAAAAACCTACAGAAGTTTGTTTGCTACTTTGAGTTAGCCATTCTGCATCATTAACTAATGGTGCGTTTTTTTGCACCCAATCCCAAAGATCAGGATAAGCTTTTCTACTAACTAAATCCCCATTACAAACAATCCAGTCTTTAGGAGTTTTATTAACCAAATGTGGCATTACTGTACCTATTTCTACTCCTGCGCCACCACCAGAACCACCATTTAACAAATCAAAAACAAACCATTGAGTAGTGTTATCATTAACATTGTTGTCAATAATCCACATCGGTTCAACACTACCACTTGTACCATTTTGTAAACATTTCATGTATTTTAAAGAGTTTTCTGTAATAGCATAACAAACATTATCTACTGAATAAACTGTATCTGGTTGCCAACGTTGTAATCCTAAAAAATCCTTAGATGAAATTGAAATACTCTCTTTTGGAGATGAATGGAATGTTTTTATATAATAAATCATAGATATGTTTTTAGGCCGTGTCTCATTACCATATCTTGGAATACCATTAGTTCCATTTGTAATCATATCTTTAGTTTTGTTAGATAAAATGCCAGTTTGATTAGTAGTATTTAATGTAGTACCTAAATCACCACCTGTAGAACCAGTATTTGGATAAACCAAACTATGACCATGACCTTGAAGCATATCACCTTGCCAAACACCCGATGTACTGCCACCACGAATAAAATCTTGTATTTTAGGTAATCTAAATGTAGTAGTTCCATCACCTGT